>Ga0335397_10001576_pt1 | contig 31092 bp, 29 predicted proteins | sample MAT04_FD_205740 | JGI IMG/M metagenome (GOLD analysis project Ga0335397, IMG submission 205740) | Freshwater microbial communities from Lake Fryxell liftoff mats and glacier meltwater in Antarctica - MAT-04 (spades assembly) (version 2) ... | reverse complement strand
TCGCGCGTCCTCAGCGCATCATCACGCTCTTGACGCCAACCGTAGAGACAGACCCCCAGCTCACGCGTCCTCAACCACGGTGACGACAAACCCCACCGACGTGGTCAGCCAGGGCGTCGCGCAACACCGGCTCACTGCCGAGCCTCGTTTGCAACGGCGCTCCTCGTGCGTCTATCGCCGCGTTGTGGCCGGCGCGCAACGCCCGGTCATGCCGCAGGGCGCGCGTTTCACGGGGGCTCGGCAACGCTGGCGAGACGCCACTGTGCACGTGGGTCCCCACCGTCATCAACCGCCAGACGGGTCTGTAGCCGACCCCTCTGTATCTCAAAACCCTCGGCTGAAGTCTCACAATGCTCGGCGGAAGTCCCGGTCTGTCTCACTCGTCTCGACCTCGCTAGTATCTTTCACAACTGCTCGCCACTGGCATTGGGGGCTACCGAGAGCGCGAACTGGTGTGCTCATGGTCGCCCGCAGAAGGCGATCTCCCGTCCGGCGCTCATCGCTTCGTGCCGCTCCTCCCGCCATCGGTCGTAGTCCTCGCCGTGGGGATCTTGCGCGGAGGCGAACTCCAGAAAGCACTCGTGGAAGTACGGCGCAGACTCCGATACAGCAGCCTCGCGAAGGGAGACGCAGACGACTGCCGACACCGGCTCACCACCAAGCGAGAAGGCCCGGGCATGCTTCAACACCAGCTCGGCGACCGGCCCGGAGTCCACCCGATCTTGAATCCGCCCCCAGGTCAGGAAAGAGCGCTGGTCCCCGTTGCGAAGACCGACGCGAACAGCCACCACATCCTCCATGCTCGGATTCTTACACCCACGGCCAGATGCGAGCCGCTCGTGCGGAGAGCTGCCTGTTGTCGACCAGCTACTCATCGTCCGTGGACACGTCGTGGTACCAGTTTCGCCCGAACGGGGAGCAGCCCTGTTCGTACCGCTGGGCCGGCCGGGGTCCTGACACGAAGTGGTGCAGCGCCAGGGTCGCCGTCGGCAGCACGAACCGGTGCCGATCCACGCAGCGCACGTGCACGTGCTCGACCGGTCCGTCGGTGCTCGGCCACACGTCACGGTCGACGACCTCGGCGAGAAGCCCGCACTGGGGGCAGTTGGTCCACTCGCTGAGCTCCATGCGGCACCTCCTGCTGGGCGTGGTCCGACGCGTCCTGGTGCTGTGAGGAGGCGTACGTGTCGAGGCCTGATACGTCGCCACGGGTTCGTGGGTGACAATGGCCGCTCGTCGTGGCAGCAGGGCTTTCGCGGTGAGGAGCACCAGTGAGTGAGGAGCACCAGTGAGTGAGGAGCACCAGTGAGCAAGTCGTCCAGGCCGCACGGTGGCACCAAGGCCGGCAGGACCAAGGTCGACGAGGTGCGCCAGGCGCAGCGGGCCAAGGAGCGGCGCTCGCGGATCATCCTGGTCACCGCCGTGTCGAGCGTCGTGCTATTGATCGCCGGCATCGTCGCGTTCACCGTGTGGAAGGACGTCTCGGGGCGCCCGACCCTGGACGCGGTCAAGACCTACCCAGTGACTCGCGACCACACCACCGAGCCGGTGACCTACGCGCAGACCCCGCCGGTCGGGGGCGACCACGACGCGACGTGGCTGGACTGCGGGGTGTACCCGGATCCGGTGGCCGATGAGCTCGCCGTGCACTCCCTAGAGCACGGCGCCGTCTGGGTGACCTACCGCCCCGACCTCCCGGCCGAGCAGGTCGACAAGCTCGAGGCGTCGATCCCCGACACCTACATGGTGCTCTCCCCCTTCGAAGGGCTGCCGGGCCCGGTGGTCGCCAGTGCCTGGGGCACCCAGCTGGTGCTGACCGGGGTCGACGACCCGCGCCTGGCGGAGTTCATCAGGGCCTACCGCCAGGGCCCGCAGACCCCCGAGCCCGGTGCTGCCTGCACCGGCGGGAGCGCCGGTGACCTGCCGCCGGCCAGCGGATGAGCCTGCGGGGGGTGCTGGCCGCTGTCGTGGGGCTGCTCGTGGGGGTGCTCGGCACGCTGTGGGTGACCCAGGTGCGCAGCTCGCCACCGTCGGACTTCGGGGCGGATGCCGGCTTCGCCCGCGACATGCAGACCCACCACTCCCAGGCCGTGGAGATGGCCCTGCTCGTGCGGGACCGCACCGACGACGACGAGGTGCGCACCCTCGCCTACGACATCCTCACCAGCCAGCAGCAGCAGGCCGGGCAGATGTACGGGTGGCTGGTGCAGTGGGGACTGCCGCAGACCGGGTCGCGCGCACCCATGGCCTGGGTCGGTGCCGCGCACGCCACGGATCACGCGGGCTCGAACGAGCCGATGCCGGGTATGGCCACCGCCGGCGAGCTCGCCGAGCTGCAGGCCGCCAGCGGGGTCGCGGCCGAACGGCTCTTCCTTTCCCTGATGATCGACCACCACACCGGCGGTGTCGCGATGGCGCAGGCGGCGGTGGCCGACGCGCGCACGCCCGAGGTCACCTCGCTGGCCGCAGCCATCGCAGCCTCCCAGGCCTCGGAGATCGAGCTGCTCGAGCAGCTGCTGGACGCGCGCTCCTGACGGTCCATCGGTCATCCGTATCGGTCACCCGCTGGGTGGCCGCCGACGGCTCAGCGTGCGCGCCTCGACCTCGTAGCGGCTGGCCACCGAGCCGCCGGCCCGGAAGAACCGGCGCCGCAGCGCGCCCTGGATCTCGACGTGGTCGTCGACGGCGCACCGCGCCGCCGATCGCCGTGCGGCAGCCGACCAGCAGGCGACGTCGATGGTGTCGACCCCCGCCCGGGTGTGCCCGCGGCGCGCCTCGCGCGGCACCACCACGCGCAGCGTCACGACGGTGTCACCGCTGGGCAGCTCGCGCGGCTCCCCCGTCGCAGTGACCCGGCCGACGAGGTGCACCGAGTTGACATAACTCATGACCCGACCTCCTTCCGGGAGCCCGTGCCCCCACCGGGCCAGCCTCGCCGCTGGAACCGCCGGTCACCAGCCAACCGCCGCCGCTGTGGACCGCCTGAGCGACGCCTCGCCCCTGTGGACGAGCGGCAGCAGCCCGAACGACTACGATTGTCTTGGTTCGGGTGTCGATCACCAGATCTGCGCCTATCGTGGAGCCGGGACGTGCAGCAGGGGCCGTGCCTGGTGCCTACGCAGGTGCCGTCGAACATCACAGGAAGACGGAAGTCTTGCGCTTGGCACTGGGGATGCGCGTGACGGCTGGATCGGCCGTGCTCGCAGCGGTACTCGCCGCGACCGCACCGCTGGCCGCGGCCGAGGACCCCACCTCGGGCCTGGCTCGCACGGCCACCTCCACCGCGACTGCGTCGCCGAGCCCCTCGACGGCGCGCCCCACGCCCACCACCGGGTCGCCCACCCCGACCCCCGGTGAGGGCGACGGTGTGCCCGACCACCCGGTGGGGTTGTCGGGGGCGTTCCTGGCCGCGCAGATCGCCGAGGCGCAGCGGATCTCCGCAGCCCTCACCGCGAGCAACTCCACGGTCGCCGCCGCCACCCGCGAGATGGACGAGCTCTCGGACCGTTCGAACGCGCTGCTGGAGTCGCTGCTGGAGGCTCGCGAGACCCAGCGGGCCGCGACCGACGAGGCCGACACCGCGCGCGCCGACCTGGTCGTGCTCGAGGGCCGGCTCACCATGGCCCGCCAGATCATGCGGGAGTGGGTCTTCTCGGTCTACGCCGGTGGGGGCGCCGACTCCGACCTCTCCGGCATGCTCGACGCGCTGACCGCCGAACCCGATGAGGTCGGCGATCCGCTCGGCGACCTGTCCTACCTCACCGAGCAGCGCACGCGGGCCCTGCAGGACGTCAAGGTCCTGACCGCCGAGCAGGTGCGGCTCAGCGCCGCCGCCGATGCCGCCGCGGCGACCTTCGCCGCGGCGACCCTGGTCATCGAGCGCGACAAGGCCGAGCTCGACACGCTGGTCTTGGCCCAGCGGGCCCGGGTGGGCGAGCTGCGCCGGCTGCAGGTGGCCGAGGTCGCGAAGGCCGGCCCCGTGGCCAGCGTGCTGGTCGGCGCCCGCACCCCAGCCGCCAAGGCCGCAGCCCAGCGGCTGCGCGACGCCCTGGGCGCCGCGTCCATCGATATCACCGCCATCGGCAAGCCGTGCACCAGCCTCGCCGCCAGCTATCCCAACGGAATGATCCCGGCCAGCGGCCTCTGCCCGGTCTGGGGCGCACCCGGCGAGCGACTCTCCCCCGCCGCCGCCGCCAGCTTCACCGCGCTGAGCAAGGCGTACGCCGTTCAGACCGGCACCCCGCTGTGCATCACCGACTCCTACCGCTCCCTGCCCGAGCAGATCGCCGTCAAGGCCACGCGCGGGCGGTTCGCCGCGACCCCGGGCACCAGCCGGCACGGCCTGGGCCGGGCCGTGGACCTGTGTGGCGGTGTGCAGGACTTCGGCTCCCCCGCCCATCGCTGGATGCGCCAGAACGCCCCGCTCTACGGCTGGTTCCACCCGTCCTGGGCCGCCGCGGGTGGCTCGCTGCCCGAGCCGTGGCACTTCGAGTTCGCGGGCTGAGCTGCTGCCCCGGTGGCCGGGTCCCGCCGGACCCGACCGCAGTCACATCCGGTGCTCGGTGTGCTCCTTGACCGGCAGCATGACCGCGAACCCCGCGGCGAGGATGAGCACGATGCCCAGGATGCCCCAGTACTGGGTGTTCTCCTGCCCGGTGATGAGTGCACCCAGTGCGATGAACAGGCCGAAGGCCGCCGGCGACAAGAAGGACACGACGCGCCCCGTGGTCGCGTACAGGCCGAAGATCTCGCCGTTCTTGCCCTCGGGGATGAGCCGGGCCAGGAAACTGCGCGACGCGGCCTGCGCCGGCCCGACGAACACGGTCATGAGCAGGCCGAGGACCCAGAAGGTCGAGGGCCCCCCGTCGTGCAGGACGAAGATGAGGACGCCGAGGACGACGAGCGCGCCGAGCGAGATGAGGATAACCCGCTTGGGCCCGACCCGGTCGTCGAGCATGCCGAAGCCCATGGTCGCGAACCCGGCGACGATGTTGGCGGCGGCCCCGAAGACGATGACGTCACCGGCCGACAGCCCGAAGGTGCCGGCCGCGAGGACGGCACCGAACGCGAACACCCCCGCGAGTCCGTCGCGAAAGAGCGCGGAGGCGAGCAGGAAGTACACGGTGTGCCGCGAGGTGACCCACAACCCGCGCACGGACTGCCACACCAGCCGGTACGACTGTGCGACGCCGACCCGTGGGGCGCGCGCACGCGGACGGTCCTTGAGCACGAGGAAGGCGGGAATGGTGAAGAGCAGCGTCCACAGACCGCACACCAGCATCGAGACCCGGATGTTCGTGCCGCCGGTGTCGGAGACCCCGAACAGGCCCACCTCGGGCTGGATGAGCAGGAAGTAGATCAGGAGCAGGACGAGGATGCCGCCGAGGTAGCCCATCCCCCACCCGAAGCCGGACACCCGTCCGACGGTCGACGTCGTCGCGACCTGGTCGATCGTCGCGTTGTAGTTGACGCCGGCGATCTCCGAGACCACCGACCCTACCGCCAGCAGCACCAGGCCCACCCACAGGAACTCGGGCTCGGGCTTGACGACGTAGAGCGAGGCCGACAGCCCGGCGAGCAGCCAGGTCAGGAAGCGCAGGTTGCGCACCGTGCGCCCCGACCGGTCCGAGTTCTGCCCCAGCACCGGGGCGAGCAGGGCGACGAACAGGCCCGAGATCGCCGTCGAGATGGCCAGGGCCGTCGACGTCGCGTTGGTCGCGCCGAAGCTCTCACTGGTGATGTAGACGGAGAACACGAACGTGGTGATGACCGTGTTGAACGGCTGGGCGCCCCAGTCCCACATCCCCCACGCGAACACCCGCCGGCGCGAGGTGGGGCCGGCGACCTCGAGGGCGGTGGGGCCGGCGGCGTCCGCGGCCTCGGGCGGTACGGTGGGAGTCGTCACGCGGCAGACGCTAGCGAGGGCGAGGCTTCCTGGGAACGTGCAACGCGGAAGTTGGGGTCGGGCACTTCTCGACGGGCACGTCCCGCCCGGTGGGACCACCGGCCCACCAATCTGTGAGCGCTCTCACACCGAACCCTCCACACGGCGAAGGACCTCACGGAACAACGCCACTCAGCCGGTCGTTGGACGCCCTAGACCCGGTCGGGACGACCTGCAGATCGGGACACCACAGACCCGGGAGATTCCCATGGCAGAACGCAGCCTGCGCGGCAGCCGTCTCGGCGCCCTGAGCATGGAGACCGACCAGAACGTCGTCCCCAGCGAGCGCAACATCACGACGTACCTGTGCCCCAACGGACACACCATCAAGCTCCCCTTCTCCGTCGAGGCCGACGTCCCGCACATCTGGGAGTGCCGCTGCGGTGCCGAGGCCAAGCTCCAGGGTGGGGGCCCTGCGCCGGAGGCCAAGCCCGTCAAGCACGTGCGCACCCACTGGGACATGCTGCTCGAGCGCCGCTCCATCCCCGAGCTCGAGGAGCTCCTCGAGGAGCGCCTCACCCTGCTGCGCGAGTCCCGGGGCGAGCGGCCGCGCAAGCGCAAGTCCGCCTGACCTTCCCCCACCGGTGCCGGGTACCCCTCGCGGGTGCCCGGCACCTGCGTGTCACGGCTCGCGGTCGACGACCTCACCCGAGATGACGTCGGGCCGACCCCCGCCGGATGCCGGGGAGCCGGTTCCGGCCCCGGTTCCGGTTCCGGTTCCGGCGCCGGGAGGCGTCCCCGTGCCGCCGGTGGGCCACTCCCGCATCGAGCCGAGCAGCCGCCGGGTGACGACGACCTCGAGCCAGGCCCGGGTGAGCGGGCGGGTCAGCGGCAGGATGAAGAAGAACCCGACGATGTCGGTGACGAAGCCGGGCGTGAGCAGCAGCGTGCCGCCGATCAGCACCAGCGCGGCGTCGGAGAGCTGGCGGCTCGGCATCGTGCCGCTGCGCAGCGCCTCCTGCAGCGCGGTCCAGGTGCGACCACCTTCGCGCTTGACGAGCCACGCCCCGAACAGCGACTCCAGAACCAGCAGCAGCAGCGTCTGCCAGCCCCCGATCACCCGGCCGACCGCGATGATGGCCGCGATCTCGACGATCGGCACGACGAGCAGGGCCAGGAAGACCCAGCGCAGGATCCGCGGACGTCGCCGACGGGCGGCGTACGGGGTGGCGCCGGCGCGGCTCACAGCTCGTGCCACCTCGGCTCGCGCGCGCCCGCGAGCCGCCCACGGGCCTGCCGGGCACGGTGGTGCACTCCCCAGCGGGTGATCAGTCGCAGCGACTCGATCATGATGTCGCGGTTCATCTTGGAGTCACCCACCTCGCGCTCGACGAAGGTGATCGGCACCTCGACGACGGTCAGGTCCGTCTTGACGGCCCGCCAGGTCAGGTCGGTCTGGAAGCAGTAGCCCAGGGACGCGACGTCGTCCAGCCCCATCGCCTGCAGCGCGGCACTGCGGTAGACCCGGTACCCCGCCGTGGCGTCGTGAACCGGCATCCCCAGGAGCACCTTGATGTAGAGGTTGCCGCCGACCGACAGGGCCTTGCGGTGCAGCGGCCAGTTGACGATCGACCCGCCCCTCACCCAGCGCGAACCGATGACGACGTCCGCGTCGGCCGCCGCCGCGAGCATGGCCGGCAGGTGCTCCGGGCGGTGTGAACCGTCGGCATCCATCTCGACGACGGCGTCGTAGCCGGCGTCGAGGGCGTACTCGAACCCGGCGAGGTAGGCGGCCCCCAGGCCCTCCTTGCTGGCCCGGTGGATGACGTGCACCTGGCGGTCACCGGCCGCCAGGGCGTCGGCCACCTCGCCGGTGCCGTCGGGCGAGCTGTCGTCGAGCACGACGACGTCGACCCCCGGGACGAGGCGGCGCAGTCGCTCGACGAGCACCGGCAGGGTCTCGCGCTCGTTGTAGGTCGGGATGAGGACGGCGACGCGCCGCAGCGGTGGTCGAGCGGTCTCGGTCAACGTCGTGGGTCCTCGTCGTCGGGTCGTTTCGCGGGGTCAGCCTCCGAAACCCTAACGCTCGGCACGGTCCGGGTGCTCCCGAGCGCCAGCAGCAGCAGCGCAGCGGCGGCGAGCCACTCGGGGGCCGCCCCGAGCCGGTCGGCCGGGGTGCGCTCGTCGCGCAGCACCGGGCTGGACACCCGCTGGTCGGCCGTGAACAGGCGGGTCTTGTCGGTGACCGACCCGTCGGGGGCGACGAAGCCGGACACGCCGACGGTCGACACGTGCACGACGGCCCGACCGTGCTCGATGGCGCGGATCCGTGAGATGGCGAACTGCTGCTCCGACTCCGCGGTGTAGCCGAAGGTGGCGTTGTTGGTCTGCACCACGAGCAGGCTGTCGTCGTCGCCGGCGGCCCGCACGCTGTCACGCATCAGGCCGTCGTAGGCCACCTCGAAGCAGATCGTCGGGAGCGCCACGTACTCGCCCCAGGGTGCCGGCACCCGGAACACCCCGATCTCATCGCCGGCGACGAAGTTGCCCGCCAGGTCGGCCATCGGGGTGAACATCCGGAAGAACGCCCGGGCCGGGATGTACTCGGCGAAGGGCACCGGGTGCAGCTTGACGTAGCGCTCGGGCTCCGCGGCCCCCGGTAGGTAGAACAGCGAGACGTTCGAGCTGTACCCCACCGGTTCGGCGAGCACGGCGCCGATCAGCAGCGGCACCCCGACCGCCCTGCGGGCGCGCACGATCTGGGCGGCCGCGTCGGTGTTGCGGAAGGGGTCGATGTCCGAGGAGTTCTCCGGCCAGACGACAAGGGTGAGGTCGTCGGGCGCGGTGTCGGCGAGCTGCTCGGTTCCGCTGACGTGGTTGTCGAGCACGGCCCGGCGCTCGGCGTTGAACTCCAGCCCCGCCTGCGGCACGTTGCCCTGCACGAAGCCCACCGACGCCTCGCGGCCGTCGGTCGGCAGCGGGATTGCGAGCGCGAGCGCCACGAGTCCGATCGCGACCACCGCGGCGATCGTGGCTCGACCCCAGAAGCGATGCACGGCAGCGGTGGCGACGACCAGCAGCAGCGTGCCGACGACGGCCACGGCGAGGGTGACGCCGGGAGCGCCGAGCCAACGGGCCACGGGGGCCAGCGGGCTGTCAGCCTGGCTGAACGCGAGCCGGGCCCAGGGGAACCCGCCGTAGGGGGTGCTGCCCCGGGCCCACTCCTGCACCACCCAGCCGAGCGGCACGAGCAGGTGGGCCGTGCCGGCTCGGCCCGCCGCCACGAACCGTCTGCCGGCGAACCCGACGACTGCCGACATGGCGGCGATGTAGAGGGCCTGCAGGGTGGCCAGCGCGAACCACGGCAGCGCGCCGACGTACACACCTGACCACGAGAGCACCGGCACGAAGAACGCCAGCCCGGCCAGCAGGCCGAGCACCGCCCCACGACGCCCACCGGCGGTCAGCGTGGCCGCGGCCAGGAGCGCGACCCCCACCGGGGCGAGCCACCACAGGTTCGCCTCCGGGAAGGCGAGCCAGAGGCACAGCCCGGCGGCGACGGCGGCAGCCGGGCGCGCGGCAGACCTGAGCGGGGTGGGCACCCGGCAACGGTAGGTCACCCGGCTGGCGGCACCACCACGACCCCTCGGGCGGTCGTGGCCACCACGGGTGGGTCGAGCACGTCGGCGGCGGACGCGCCACGCTCGGGGCTGCCCCGGCCGACGACGCGCACCTCGAACTCCATCTCGCGCGAACGGGTTCCGACCCGCACCAGGCGTGCCTCGATCTCGATCACGTCACCGGCGCGCACGGGCGCGAGGAACTGCACCGAGGAGTACGAGGCGAACAGGCCCTCGTCGCCGTCGGTGCGGACGCACAGCTCGGTCGCCACGTCGCCGAACGCCGCGAGGGAGTACGCCCCGTCGACCAGGTTCCCGGCGTAGTGGGCATGGCTGTAGGGCACGTACCGCCGGTGGGTGACGGTGGCGCCGACCTCGGCACGGGTCATCGCTGGGCTCCTCGCGGGTCGGGGTGGGTCCTGCTGGTCACGAGCTGGTGCACGAGGTAGGACGCGACCTCGCCCGGCGTGGTGCCGCGACCGAAGACCCGGTCGACCCCCAGGCTGCCGGCCGAGCCCTCCTCGAAGCGCGGGCCGCCGACGACGAGCAGCGGCACCTCACCGGCCGGGAACGCCTCACGGAAGGCCGCCGACATCGCCGTGGTGTTGTGGATGTGAGCGTCCCTCTGGGTGACGACCTGCGAGACCAGCACGGCATCCGCACGCACCTCGCGAGCGGTGTTGACCAGGTCCGGCACGAGCACCTGGGCGCCGAGGTTGACCACCGTCATCTCGCGGTAGTACTCCAGGCCCTTCTCCCCCGCGAAGCCCTTGATGTTGAGGATGGCGTCGATGCCGACGGTGTGCGCGTCGGTGCCGATGCAGGCCCCGACGACCACGAGCTTGCGACGCAGGCGCTTCTTGATGTCGGCGTTGATCTCCTTGGAGGTCAGCAGCGGGAACTCGCGCTCGACGACCTCGACCTCGCGCACGTCGACGAGGTGGGTGACCGAGCCGTAGACGACGAAGAAGGTGAAGTGCGGGCCCATCGCCTTCGCGTGCACGAGCAGCGCGGGCTCCAGCCCCATCTTCGCGGCGAGCTGGAGCGCGGCACCCTCGGCGCGCTTGTCGTGCGGCAGCGGCAGCGTGAACGAGATCTGCACCATGCCGTCGCCGGTGGTGTCACCGAACGGGCGCACGATCGGGCCGGGCTCGGACAGGCTGGGGTCGCCCTCGACGGCGTGCTCCATGCGGCGCTGGGCGTCGTGCGCGTCGCGGCGGCGGGTCATCATCGGGTGGCCCCTTCCTCGAGCAGCGTGGTCGCGGGGTTGTCGTACCCGGCGGCCTTGACCACGACACCCGCCAGGCCCTTGCCCTTGGTCGGAGGGCGCTTCATCGAGCCGAAGGTGCCGTCGGCGATGGCGGCCAGCAGGGGCTGCGGGTGGGCCGTGCCGCGGGTGGTGGTGTCGCTGACGATCTCGTCGAGCAGGTCGACGGCCTCGCCCAGCACCTGGCGTGCCCGGGTCTGGATCAGCCCGTCGTGCGGCGGGTGGAAGTCCTCGGTGAGGCCACCGGCGGCGTTCAGCACGTAGCGGACGTTCTGCAGGGCCAGGTCGCGGTCGGACAGCCACGGCGTCACCACGGCCTCGGTCATCATGCCGACGAGCAGGATGCCCTGCCCGGTCATCGCCCCGACCAGGTTGAAGAAGCCGTCGAGGAGGTAGCCGCGGAAGACGTCGCCGGTCATGTGCTTGGTCGGCGGCATCCACTTCAGGGGGGCGTCGGGGAAGAGCTGGCGGGCGAGCAGGGCGTGCGCCAGCTCGAGGCGGAAGCTGTCGGGGATCTCGGGGTTGATCTCGAAGGCGTGTCCCAGCCCGAGCTGCCAGTCCTGCAGCCCCGCCTCCTTGGCGAAGTACTCGTTGAGCAGCTGGCTGACCGTGACCGTGTGCGCCGCCTCGACGGCATCCGCGGTCGTGAGGTAGTTGTCCTCGCCGGTGTTGATGATGATGCCGGCGCGGGCGTGCACCTGGCGGCTGAAGCGCTGGTCGACGAAGGTGCGGATCGGGTTGATGTCGCGGAAGAGGATGCCGTACATCGAGTCGTTGAGCATCATGTCGAGCCGCTCCAGACCCGCGAGCGCCGCGATCTCCGGCATGCACAGGCCGCTGGCGTAGTTGGTGAGCCGCACGTAGCGTCCGAGCTGCTTGCTCGACTGGTCGAGCGCAGCCCGCATCAGGCGGAAGTTCTCCTGGGTGGCGTAGGTGCCGGCGTAGCCCTCACGGGTCGCCCCCTCGGGCACGAAGTCGAGCAGGCTCTGGCCGGTGGAACGGATCACGGCGATGACGTCGGCGCCCTCGCGGGCCGCCTGCTGGGCCTGCGGGATGTCCTCGTAGATGTCGCCGGTGGCGACGATGAGGTAGATCCACGGCTTGGTCTTCGGGTCACCGTAGCGCCGCACCATCGCGTCGCGGGTGGCCCGCTGCCGGTCGATGGCCCGGATGCCGCGGGCGACCGCCGTCCGCGACGCCTTGCGCACCGCCGCGGCGTCCCTGCCCTCGGGCTGGCGGAAGGTGACGGCGCCGCTCGCGGACTTCTGGGCGAGCGTCAGCAGGTCGGGTGCCTGACCGCGGCGCAGGGCGTCCCAGACGGGGCTGGTGACACCGTGCTCGAGCCCCACACCGTCGCGGACGGCATCGACGAGGTGGTTGACCCACGGCACGTTCTCGTGGTCGGCTCCGGCCAGCCCCGCCAGGCGCAGGGTGGCCCGCTCCACCGAGACGGTGGTGTGGCTGCGAGCGAGGTCGACGACCGGCCTGCCCGCCCGCCGGGCCAGCTGTCGGGCGCGCCGTACGGTCGAGGAGTCGAGGTCGAGGAGGGGACGCGCACGTGAAGACACGGCATCAATCTACCAACCCGGGCGACAGTATTTCCGGCCCGGTGGGGCGACTGCGACAAGATCTGTCGGGCAGGGGGCCTGCCGCCGTCGAACTGTGTGCACCGACACCCCGCCCGATGGGCCCCTCGTGCCCCGGTGCGGCAGGGTGGGGCCCATGACCGAGCGACTCCCCCGGCTCCGACCGCCGTTCGCGGACCCGCACCGCCAGGCGCTGCACGCCGCGCTGGTCGGCGGTCGACGTGGCCGGGGCCCCCAGGCGTACGACCTCACTGCGCCCGACGGGTCGCTCGCCGGTCCGTTCGGGCTGATGTTGCAGGCGCCACACCTCGGTGAGCCGCTCGAGGAGCTGGGGGCGGCGGTGCGCTTCGCGACCTCGCTTCCCGACCGGGCGCGCGAGATCGCCATCCTCACGGTGGCGGCGGTCACCGAAAGCGACTTCGAGCGCTACGCCCACGAACGCGTCGGGCGCATGGTCGGCCTCGGCGAGGCCGAGCTCGACCGCATCCGGACCGGGGCATTCGCGCAGGCCCCTGACGCCGACCGGGTCGAGGCGATGGTCTGCACTGTGGCCGGCCTGCTGGCCGACCGACGTCTGCTGGACGACGATACGTACGCGGCGGCCGTGGGCCTGCTCGGCGAGCGGGCCCTGCTCGAGCTGGTCGTCCTCGTCGGCTACTACACGATGCTGGCCCAGATGATGTCGGTGTTCGGCGTCGGTGCACCGGACGACGCGGTCACCTGGGGCACGGGCTGAGCTGCCTGCTCATCACTGCGGCCGTCGGCGCCCCTCTACGCTGGGCGCGTGCAGGTTCTTCCCCGGCGAGCGCTCAACCGCTCCCTGCTCGAGCGAAACCTGCTGCTCGAGCGGTCCGACCTCCCGGTGACCGAGGCGGTCGAGCACGTCATCGGTCTCCAGGCGCAGGAGCCGCAGGAGCCCTACCTGGGCCTGTCCGCCCGGTTGGCAGGATTCGACCCCACCGTGGCCTCGGCCCTGCTCGAGTCGCGGGCGCTGGTCCGAATCCTGATGATGCGGCGCACCGTGCACCTGCTGTCGGCCCCTGACGCCCTCGGGCTGCGCACGCTGCACGACCCCATGCTGCGGCGAAGGATGCGCGGGACGCTCGGGCCATACCTGCCCGGAGTCGACGAGCACGAGCTGGCCGAGGCCTGTCGGCCGCTGCTCACCGAGCAGCCGCTGGGTCTCACCGAGGCCGCCCGTCGAGTGGCGGACCGGTGGCCGGGCGTGGAGCCGCGCATCCTCGGCGACGCCTGCAGCACCCTGCTCCCCCTGGTCCAGGTACCGCCCCGAGGGCTGTGGCGGGTCAGCTGCCCCGCTCGCTGCACCACGATCGACGCCTGGCTGGGTGCCGAGCCACCCGCGATCGGCGCACCGGGCGCGATCCCGGCCGAGGAGGTCGTGCTGCGCTACCTGCGCGCGTTCGGCCCCGCCGCGACGGCCGACATCCGGGCCTGGTCTGGGCTCACCGGCCTGCCCCAGGTGCTCAAGGCGCTGGCCCCGGACCTGCGCACCTACCGTGACGAGCGCGGCCGGCTGCTGTGGGACCACCCCGAGGGCACCATCCCCGACGCGCACCGACCCGCTCCGCCCCGCTTCCTGCCGGCCTTCGACAACGCCCTGCTCGGCTACGACGACCGCACCCGGGTGGTCGCCGACGAGCACCGCGGGATCAGCGTCGCCGGCGCGCGCGCCCTGCTCGTCGACGGAGGGGTGGCTGCCACGTGGACCGACGAACGTGACGGCGACGCCGCCGTGCTGCGGGTGCGGCGCCTGGCGCCGTTCGGTTCGACGCGCGCCGAGCGGGCCGTCGTGGCCGAGGGCGAGCGCGTCGCGGCCTTCCTCCACCCCGACGCGGTCTCTCACGAGGTCGTGCTCCCCCCGCAGTGACCGCCGGCGGTCAGGGAACGAGCAGTGCGGTCCCGTCACGGACGGTGAGTCGGCAGGTCGGCAGCGGGACACCGGGGTGCACCTCGGGCAGGCCCTGGTCGTCGGTGCCGGAGGCGGACCAGGCCGCGAAGGTGGCCGGCTCGCCGACCCGGAGCACCCCTGCGCCGTCCTCGCGGGCCGCCTCGTGGCCCCCGGTGGTGTGGGCAGCCAGGGCGGTGGCGACGTCGAGCCGCTGACCGGGCTCGAGGTGCTCGACGGCTGCGCGGACGGCGGCCCAGGGGGCGAACGGGGTCACCGGTGAGTCCGAGCCGAAGGCGAGGCGCACGCCCACCTCCGCCAGCCGGGCGAACGGGTTGGTTCCGCGCGCCCGGGCGGCCCCCAGACGCGCCTCGTACATGCCCCCCCGGCCGCCCCAGAACGCGTCGAAGGCCGGCTGCACGCTCGCGACGAGCCCGAGGCGCGCCATCCGGGCGATGCCGGCGGCGTCGACCATCTCGGCGTGCTCGAGCCGCGGTCTGCTCGCCCGCACGGCCTCGAGCCCGACGAGCGCGGCGGCGGCCTCGTAGCCCTCGAGCACGGTGTCCATCCCCGCGTCGCCGATGACATGGAACCCGCTCTGGATGCCGGCCTGCGCGCACGCGGCGACGTGGTCGCGCACGTCGGCGCTCGAGCGGTAGGCCGTGCCGCAGCATCCGGGCTCGTCGTCGTAGTCGTGGCGCAAGTGGGCGGTGCGCGACCCGATCGACCCGTCGATGTTGAGGTCACCGCCGAGGCCGGCGGCACCGTGCGTCGCGACCAGGGCGCGGGCCTGGTCGGGTTCGGTGACCGCCTCGGCCCAGTAGCCGACGGTGCGCGGCAGGTGCGGGCGCCGACCCAGCTCCAGCACGTCGGCGAAGTCGCCGGCCGAGGTGAGCAGGGGCCCACCGCACTCGTGGACCACGGCGATCCCCTGCGCGGCCGCCGCCCGTAGAGCGGCCTCGATGTCGTCGTGGCGCTGGTCGGCGCTGCGTGCCGCGTCGAAGGCCGCACGGGCGGCGTTCTTGGAGTCGCGGGTGACCAGCCCCTCGCCCATCCAGCCGTCGAGCCGGTCGGCCCCGGACATCATGGCCAGCGCGCCGGACACGACCGCCGAGTGGCCGTCGATCCGCGACGCGTAGACCACGCCGCCGAAGCTGGCGCGGTCGAGCTCGCCCGAGGTCATTGCGCGGTCCTCCACCCAGTCGTGCTCCTGCCAGTTCAGGGCGAAGACGGGGCGCCCCCCGTGCCGGCGCACGGCAACCTCGACGGCGCGCAGCGCCTGCGCGACGGAGGCGGTGCCGGTGAGGTCGACGCCGCGCAGGCCCATTCCCGTGTGTGACAGGTGCGCGTGCGCGTCGACGAAGGCGGGAAGGACCAGGGCGCCGTCGAGGTCGACCGCCGCGTCGACGACCTCGGCATGACCCGCTGCGCCCTGCTCGTCACCCACCCAGCCGATCCGCCCGTCGACGACCACCAGTGCCGTCGCGTCGGGCCGGTCGGGGGTGCGCACCCGACCGCGGCGGTAGAGCGTCGTCGCCATGGCGCCACTCTAGGAGCCGACCGGTCCCGTGCCGTCGGCCGTTTCAACAAGCTCGCGACGAACCGGGTGCTCGTGCACCCACCCCAGGGTGCGGCCGGGCCACGCAGACGTCTGGTATCGCGCCTCACAACAGCAGTCGGGACAGGTGGCGTTCCAGGTGGCTGGTGTTCCTTGGTGGCCGGGGAACCGGCGAGCGCCGGCTCGATCTTGGGCGGCGCAGCGGCCGCTTCGCCCCGGTCTGACGTCCGCGGCTTCCCCCGGGGCCCGCGTCGGCCCGGCGCTCCGTGCTGCCCCAGCCCAGCAGCGGCGGCGGTTCGGAGCTGTAGGTGTGCCCTGTCGGGGTGCTCACCTGCACCACCCGCCGAGCCTGGGAGCGAACGCCGTCGAGGTCGTGATCCTGGACCCTCTGCACGCTGACCCGGGTGCGCCAGCCGGGGGCTTCCTTGGTCTGGTTGCACCGGGCGCACTTGCCGGCACCCTGCACGAACTGGGTGCGACCGCCTTCACGTACCGGGGTGGTGTGGTCCGCGTGCACGATCGGCGCCTGACACCACGCGGTGGTGCACACGTCATCGCGCAGCACCAGCATCCGGCGCAGCAAACCACCGAACAGCCGCCGCCGGGAGTCCATCGCGACCAGGTCGCGCCCGTCCGGGGAGCTGTACAACCGCCGCACCCAGACCCGGGCAGCCTGGGGGTCGCTGCCCGGCCCAGCCGTGTCGCCGGTGGCGGGTGTGGCGTCGAGGCCTTCTCGTAGCCAAGCCCTGGCCACTGGGGCGGGCACACTGCCGTGGCCCGGGATCCTCGCCGGTTCCATCTCCGGCCTGCCCGGGTCACCCGTGCCGAGCAGGGAGCGGTCGGTCATGACCAGGTGCACCTCCACCGGCTGCGGCTGGCCCAGCTCGCGCCCGGACAGCAACCGCAACGCGGTGTCCGCCGCCACCGCACCCACCCCACGACCCTGCGGGCCCTCCTGCGGGCACTGACCACCCACCACCGCCCGCGACCGCGCCTGCAACGCCGCGTGCGCACCCACCACGTCTTTGAGCGGACCGAGCACACTCAGGTACGCCAACCCGTCGGGAGCCGGGCGCACTGTCACCCGCCTGCTCCTGACCGCCGCCTCCATCCTGGCCACCACCGACCCGGGGTCGAGCTCGGCCGCGACCCGCGACGCCGCCGACCCAGCCGCCTTGACCCCCAACCGACTCAGCAACGGACCCACCCGGGCATCGACCGCAGCACGGTCCTCGCGGCTCAGGGTGGCCGTCGCCGCCACCACCGCGACCGCGACCTGCTCACCACACTCCCCGGCACCCAACGCCGCCATGGTGTGCGGCATCTCGTGCACCAACGCCCGCCCCAGCCCCACGAACCGGTCCCCCAGGCTCGGGGAGGCCCGCCGCGCCAACGCCACCACCGACCCCACCGAACGCGCCACGTCCTTCGGCGCCACCTCTTCTCGGGAACACCGAAGCGCGTCCGTGGCCCGCGCCTGCACCGCACACGAAGCACCCTTCACACGCTCCAGACCCGCGACCAGATCCACCCGCTCGCGGTCCGACAGGGCGGCCACGTCAACCGTCGCCAACCAGCCACGGAACCGGTTCACCACCTGCACCGGCGCGCTCACAGCATCCGGCCGGACGCCCGAACTGGACTGTGGCGCTGTGAAATTCGGGTCGACGACCCGTCGCTCAAGCGCTCCCCTGTCCATGCGCCAATCGTACACACGATCGACCCGATCGCTGTCACGGGTACGGCCGTCTGTGGACAACCGCCACCACGAACCCGCCCTGTGGACAACCAGATCCGACCCGAGCGGTCAGAGGGCGTGGGGAACCTCGAGGGCGACCAGGGTGGCTCTAGCGATCTCCCGCTCCTCGTCGGTCGGCACCACCCACACCGGCGCCGAGCTGTCCGACGCCGACACCAGGCGCTCGGCCGGACCGCGTGCGTTGGCCTGCGCGTCGAGCCGCAGCCCCAGCACGCCGAGCCCGTCGACGACGGCGGCCCGCAGCACCGCGCTGTTCTCCCCGATGCCGCCGGTGAAGGCGAGCGCGTCCAACCGACCCAGCACGGCGGCATACGCGCCGACGTACTTGCGGATGCGGTGCACGGTCACGTCGAAGGCGAGCCGGGCCTCGGCGTCGCCGGCCTCGCGCCGCTCGACGACCGTCCGGAAGTCCGAGACCCCCGCCAGCCCGAGCAGCCCGCTCCCCCGGTTGAGCGCGCGGTCGTACTCGTCGGCCGAGGTCCTCGCGACGCGGGCGAGGTAGGCACCCATGGCCGGGTCGACGTCGCCGGAGCGGGTGCCCATGACCAGCCCCTCGACGGGGGACAGCCCCATCGAGGTGTCGACGCTGCGGCCACCGTCGACGGCACACGCGCTGGCGCCGTTGCCGAGGTGCAGCACGACCATCGCCACGTCTGCGAGGGGCCGACCCAGGAGCCGGGCCGTGCGCCGCGACACCCAGGCGTACGAGCTGCCGTGGAAGCCGTAGCGCCGCACGTGGTGCTCCTCGCGCCAGGCGCGCGGCACGGCATAGGTGTGTGCCGCCGGCGGCAGCGTCGCGTGGAAGCCGGTGTCGAAGACCGCGACGTGCGCGATGCCGGGGAACGCGGCCCGGGCGCGGACGATGCCTTCGATGTTGGCCGGGTTGTGCAGGGGCGCGAGGGGGGACAGCGTGCGCAGCGCGGCGAGGACGTCGTCGTCGACGACCACCGGCTCGCAGAACCGCCAGCCGCCGTGCACGACGCGGTGCCCCACCGCCACGAGGTCGTCGTCGTCGACCCAGGGGCCGTGCTCGGCCAGCGCGGACCGGGCAGCGGCGAAGGCGGCGCCGTGGTCGGCGCAGCGCAGCTCGGTGTCGTGAACGCGTCCGTCGACCTGGTGCCGGTGCCAGCCGGCACCACCGATCTCGGAGACCAGGCCGACCGCCACGGTGCCACCACCGGCCGCGTCGATCAGCTGGTACTTCAACGACGAGGAGCCGGCGTTGACGACGAGGACGTGGGGCCGGGCACTCACGCCGGGCCGCCCTGCACCGCGGTGATCGCGACCGTGTTGACGATGTCGCGCACGAGCGCCCCGCGGGACAGGTCGTTGACCGGCCGGTTCAGGCCCTGCAGCACCGGGCCGATCGCGACCGCGTCGGCGCTGCGCTGCACCGCCTTGTAGGTGTTGTTGCCCGTGTTGAGGTCCGGGAACACGAGCACGCTCGCCCGACCCGCGACCACGCTGTCCTTGAGCTTGGTTCGCGCCACACGAGGGTCGACCGCCGCGTCGTACTGGATCGGACCATCGATGAGCAGCTCCGGCGCTCGCTCGCGGACCAGCGCCGTCGCCGCCCGCACCTTCTCGACGTCGGCGCCGGTGCCTGACTCCCCCGTGGAGTAGGACAGCATCGCGATGCGCGGTTCGATGCCGAACCGCTGCGCCGTGCGCGCCGACGAGATCGCGATGTCGGCGAGCTGCTCGGCCGTCGGGTCGGGGTTGACCGCGCAGTCGCCGTAGACGAGCACCCGGTCGGCCAGGCACATGAGGAACACGCTGGAGACGACCGAGACCCCGGGCGCCGTGCGCACCACCTCGAGCGCCGGGCGGATGGTGTGGGCGGTCGTCGTGACGCACCCCGACACCATGCCGTCGGCCAGGCCCGCGTGCACCATCATCGTGCCGAAGTACGACGGGTCGACCACCCGGTCGTAGGCCTGCTCCGCCGTGACGCCCTTGTGGGCTCGCAGGGCGGCGTACTCGGCGGCGAACTCCTCGCGCCACGGGCTCGTCGCCGGGTCGACGACGGCGGCCTTGTCGATGTCGACGCCGAGCTGCCGTGCACTGGCGCGGATCTCGTCCTCGTCACCGAGCAGGGTGAGCCGGGCGATGCCCCGCGAGAGCACCTGGTCGGCGGCGCGCAGGATGCGCTCCTCGCTTCCCTCCGGCAGCACGACGTGCGACCCGGCGGCGCGGGCCCGCTCGACCAGGTCGTGCTCGAACATCAACGGGGTGACGGCACCCTCGGGGGGACCGACCCCTTCTCCGACGAGCGCGTCGAATGCAGGGTCGTCGGTCCGGTCGAGCAGCACCACCGCCGCGCGGACCTTGCGGGCGGAGTCCGCTGTGATCCGCCCCTCGACCCGGCCCAGGGCCGACGCGACCGCCATCGTGCCTCCCTTCGCCGAGATGATGGGCAGCCGCACGTCGAGCCCTGCTATCAGCCGGTCGACCTGGGGCGAGAGCTGGAACCCGCCGTTGAGCACCACCCCGGACAGGGTGGGCAGGGTGCGGGCGTTGTGAGCCAGGAGCACACCCAGCACGACGTCGTCGCGGTCGCCCGGCACGATCACCGTGGCGCCCTCGAAGAGCCGGTCGATGACGTTCGGCATGGACATCGCTGCGACCACCAGCCCGAGGCTCTCGCGGTCGAGCAGCTCGGCGTCGCCGTGCACCAGGGTGCCGTGGCACGCCGCCACGAGGTCGGCCACGGTCGGTGCCCGCAGGATCGGGGCCTCGGGCAGTGGCCACACCGGCACCGCCCCGACCCGGCTGCGCACCGCCGCGAGCACCCCGTCGCGTTCGGCGTCGGCAACCTGGTTGACGAAGAGGCCGGCGACGTGCGCGTGCCCGGCGCGAGCGGCGGACACGGCGGCCCACGCGCTGGCCGCGAGCTCGCGGGTGTCCCGGCCCCGACCCGGCGCCACGAGCACCAGCGGAGTGCCGAGGTCGGCGGCGATCGCGGCGTTGGTCGCGAACTCCGTCGGAGCGGCGACATCGGTGAAGTCCGAGCCGACCACGAGCACGACGTCGTGTCCTTGCGCGACGGCGTGGTATCGGTCGACGACGGTGCCGAGCGCGGCCGCGGGGTCGGTGTGGAGGGCGTGGTGGGTCACGCCCCAGGCCTGGTCGGCGGGAAGGTCGGTGGGCGCCTCCTGCAGCAGCACGCGCAACAGCTCGTCGGGGGCGTCACCGCGCACGATGGGTCGGAACACCCCTACCCGCGCGTGCCGGCGCGCCAGCCGTGCGACCAGGCCCACCGCGACCGCGGACTTGCCCGACCGAGCTTCGGTGCCGGCGAGGTAGATGCCCCTCACGACGGGCCCGTCGTCGCAGATGCCGTGCCACTCGTCGCGCTCATGCCCCCAACCCAACTCCGACCAGGCCTGACGGGCAAATCAGGCCAGCCTGACCGCAGCGGGTGCGGGGCCGGCCCGGCATCCGCCCGACCGGCCACCGCGTCACCGCGCCGTCACTGGGCCGTCACTTGGCCGAGGACTCCTCGTCCTCGGCCTCCTTGGCCAGCGCCTTGATGTCCTTGGACACGACGTCGTCCACCGCGGACTCGACGATCGCGTCGGCCTTGGCGAGCGCCTTGCGGATCTCGACGGCGCCGGGGTCGGAGACGAGCGCGACGATGCCGGAGTGCCCGGCGGGAACCGCGTACTCGAGCTGCCTCTCCAGGCCGCCCTTGTTGCGCAGCTGCTTGGCCTTGCCGAGGGCCGCGCCACCGGCGCCGAGCGCCACGGCGCTGCCGATGATCGACGGCGGGAAGACGATGCCGAGCGCCACGCCACCGACGAGGCCCCACTTCATGCCGCGCTTGGTCGAGTGGTCGGTCGCCTTCTGGATCTCGAGCTTGCCGTCGGCATCGCGCTTGACGACGATGACGCCGTCGATGGCCAGGGTGCGCCCGTCCTCGATGGAGCGCAGGGCCTCGTAGGCCTCCCAGGCGGTGTCGGTGTCACTGAAGTCGGCGACGAACAGCGTCGTGGCGCCGTCGCTGACGGCGGCGATGTCGGCGGTGACGTCGGCGGTGACGTCGGCGGTGACCTCGGGGGTCTGGTCGCTGGTGTCGGTCATGGGTCGTCCCTTCGGTGGTGGGGTCGCGGCACCGGCGGCGCCGCGGGCGGGGTCGGGTTCGGCGTGCAGCCGCCGAGGTAGGTCAGCTCGAGGGGCAGAGCATGCTCACGGCAGCGGTGACCGGCGCGAGAGCCGTGGTGATCTCGTCCTGGGCGGCCGTGATCTTGGGGCCGAGGTCCTCCTGGGCGCCGGTCTTGGCGACGGTCAGCTGGGCGTCGAGCGCATCCGCCTTCTGGTTCAGGGCACCGATCAGGGCCGCTGCCGGGCTACCGCTGGACTCCATCATCATCGTGTTGAGGTCATCGCGGACCTTGTCCGCCTTGCCCTGGAGCTCGTCGACCTGCTGCTGCACCTCGTCAGGGGTCTTGCTCGTGTCGACCTTGGTGGAGGTGAGGTCCGCGGCATCGGTCTTCAGGCTGGCGAAGCTGTCGCACAGCGCGGCGGGGGCCGACGCGGCGGCGCTGTCGGCGGGGCCGGTGGGGCTGGCCTCGTCGGTCGAGTCGTCGGACGAGCAGCCGCCGACCAGCAGGGCGACGGCGACGACGAGGGCGGGAGCGAGACTGCGGGCGGCTGTGCGCGTCATGGTGGGCTTCCTCGGTGGCACGGTCGTTGATGTTGTCGAGCCCCTTGACGCTATTTCCGCCGGATGCCGGGGGCGTCACCCGCAGCGGGTGAGGAGCCGGCCTCACCCACCGAGCCACTCGCCCGGACCCCTCAGTCGGCGAGGCGTGCCTCGAACAGCCCTCGAACGCCGGGGGTGCGGCGCAGCAGGTCGAGGGCGAGGTCGGCGTGGCCGGGCACGTAGCCGTTGCCGACGAGCATCCGCACGTCGGCGGCCAGCCCCTCGGCACCGAGGGCCGCCGCTGAGAAGCTCGTGGCCATCGAGAAGTAGATGATCGTGCCCCCCTGGGCCGTGGCGAGGATGGCGGGCTGCTCGCAGCCGGGCACGTCGACGCACACGACGGTGACGTCGGCGGGGCCGCCGGCGGCGGCGACGGCATCCGAGAGGCCGAGCGGTGAGCGCGCGTCGGCGATGACGACCTCGTCGGCGAGCCCGCTGTCGCGCAGCGACGTGGCCTCGCGCTCGAAGGGCACCACGCCGATGCAGCGTGCCGCTCCCGCGTCGCGTGCCGCGGCGAGCGACATGGAACCGGACTTGCCCGCCCCACCGAGCACGGCCACCGTCGGGGGCGTGCCGCGCTCGACGTACTCGTGCACGACGCGGGAGACGAGGGCGGGCGCACCGCAGACGTCCATGACCATCAGGGCGAGCTCGGGTGCGAGGTCCTGCGGCAGGCGGGCGGCGATGGAGCGCCCGAACAGCACCGCGGTGCCCTCGGCCGGCACCCGTTCGCAGCGGCCGTCCCAGCGGGCGAGCCCGTCGGTGATGGTGAGCGGGGTGAGCGAGAGGGAGACCAGGGTCGCGACCCGGTCGCCGACGGACAGCCCCAGGGGCGACTGGGGGCCCACCTCGGTGACGGTGCCGATGAGCATGCCGCCCGAGCCGGTGACCGGGTTCTGCATCTTGCCGCGCTCGGCCACGATGGCGAGCACCTCGGCGCGGACCGCCTCCCCGTCACCGGCGTGCTTCTCGGACAGCTGGCGGAAGGACGCCGCGTCGAGGTTGAGCGTCTCGACGGCGATGAGCACCTCGTCGGGCCACAGCTCCGGAGCGGCCTCGAGAGTCTGCGCCGCCTGCGGCAGGGCCGCGCCGGCAGGGTCGGTCACCCGGTGCAGGCCGACCGGCGAAGAAGGCGTGGTGCGCACAAGAATCTCCTTGTCATCCGACACGCGGCCGCAGTATTTGCGGCATCGCGTGACTACTGCGTCATCTATTGCGTATCCTGCCAGTCATGACGACAAACATCGACCAGCCGTACGCCTACCGGCGTCGTGAGCTGATTGAGCCCGACTGGACCCGACTCCCGGGGTGGCGTGGCGTCACCGCCGAGCAGTGGGCCGACGCCCAGTGGCAGCGGGCGCACTGCGTGAAGAACTTGACGCAGCTCCACGCGCTCATGGGCGACCTGCTCGACGAGCGCTTCTACGCCGACCTCGAGCGCGACCAGGCCGAGCGAGCGACGATGTCGATGCTCGTCACGCCGCAGATGATGAACACGATGGTGCCGGCCACCGACGGCGCGATGCCGTCGGCGGGCGCCGCGTACACCGAGGCGTTCTACGCCGACCCGGTGCGCACCTACATGCTGCCCGTGTTCTCCGACCGCCGCACCGACTGGCCGAGCCACCCGTTCGCCACGCGCGACAGCCTCCACGAGCACGACATGTGGGCCGTCGAGGGGCTGACCCACCGCTACCCCACCAAGGTGCTCGCCGAGATGCTGCCGACGTGCCCGCAGTACTGCGGGCACTGCACGCGCATGGACCTCGTCGGCAACTCCACGCCACAGTTCACCAAGCTCAAGCTGGTCGGCAAGCCCGTCGACCGCTACTCGGCCATGCTCGACTACCTGCACCGCTCGCCCGAGGTGCGCGACGTCGTCGTCTCCGGCGGTGACGTGGCCAACATGCCGTGGAAGAACCTCGAGGGGTTCCTCGACAAGCTGCTCGACGTCGACAACATCCGCGACATCCGGCTCGCGACCAAGGCGCTGATGGGTCTTCCCCAGCACTGGCTGCAGGACGACGTCGTCGAGGGCGTGGCCCGGGTCTGCGCCAAGGCCCGCTCGCGCGGTGTCTCGCTGGCGATCCACACCCACGTCAACAGTGCGCAGTCGGTGACCCCGCTCGTCGCGCAGGCCACACGGGCCATGCTCGACGCCGGCGTGCGCGACGTGCGCAACCAGGGCGTGCTGATGCGCGGAGTCAACGACTCCCCAAAGGCGCTTCTCGACCTCTGCTTCGCCCTCCAGGACGAGGCGTCGATCACGCCCTACTACTTCTACATGTGCGACATGATCCCGTTCGCCGAGCACTGGCGGCTGTCGCTCAAGGAGGCCCAGGACCTCCAGCAGGCGATCATGGGCTACCTGCCCGGCTTCGCCACGCCGCGCATCGTCTGCGACGTGCCCTATGTCGGCAAGCGCTGGGTGCACCAGGCCGAGAGCTACGAGACCGAGCGCGGGATGTCGTTCTGGCGCAAGCACTACCGCACCTCCATCGAGGCGGGCGACGACTCGGCGCTGTCGCGCGAGTACGTCTACTACGACCCGATCTACACCCTCCCGGAGGCCGGCCAGCGCTGGTGGCGCGAGACCCACGACATGGATGCCGTGCACGAGGCGGCGCTCGTCGGCGCCGGCGCCAGCCACGCGGCATCCGTCGCAGACCTGGCCTGAGCAGGGTGCGGGCGGCGAGCGTCGAACTCCGCCACCCCGGCCAGGCCCGTGGGCCCACTCACTCCCATGGTGTCGAGAGCACGACGGTGGTGCGGGTCGAGACGTTGGCGACGGCCCGCACCGTGGCGAGCAGCTCCTCGAGCTCGGAGGGCGTGGCGACCCGGACCTTGAGGATGTAGTTCTCGTCGCCGGCGACCGAGTGGCACTCCTCGATCTGTGACACGGCGTGCAGCCGCTCGGGGATGTCGTCGGGCGCCGCCGGGTCGAGCGGCGTGATCGAGATGAAGGCGGTCAGCTGCTGGCCCAGGGCCGTGTGGTCGAGCTTGGCCGTGTACCCCTTGACCACACCGCGCTGCTCGAGACGGCGCACGCGCTGGTGCACGGCCGACGTCGACATGCCCAGCGCCTTGCCCAGGTCGGTGAAGCTGATCCGGCCGTCCTTGGCGAGGAGGTCGACGATGCGACGGTCGAGGTCTTCCACCTGCTCAGGGTAGTGCGCGGCGAGCGGGCGAACCGGGACGGCTCGCAGCCTCGGCGTGGGGGTGTGGGCGGCTACTCTCGGCCCATGCCGGACCGCCTCCTTCTTCTGGACTCCGCCTCGCTGTACTTCCGGGCCTTCTTCGGGGTACCCGACCAGCGCAGCACCCCCGACGAGACGCCGACCAACGCGCTGCGTGGCTTCCTCGACATGATCGCCACCCTGGTGACCGCGCACCGGCCCACCCACCTCGTCGCCTGCTGGGACGACGACTGGCGGCCGCAGTGGCGGGTCGACCTCGTGCCCACCTACAAGACGCACCGGCTCACCGAGGGGTCGGCCGTCGTCGAGGAGAGCCCCGACGACCTGACCCCGCAGGTGCCACTCATCCGCGACGCCCTGCGCGCGCTCGGCATCGCCAGGCTCGGGGCGGCCGGCTTCGAGGCGGACGACGTCATCGGCACGCTGTCGGCTCGGCACCGCGGCGTCATGCCGGTCGACGTCGTCACCGGTGACCGCGACCTGCTCCAGCTCGTCGACGACGCGCACGGCATCCGGGTGCTGTACACCGGGAAGGGCGGGGTCCGGGAACCCGACATCGTGACGCAGGCCTACCTGCAGGAGCGGTACGCCGTGCCCACGGGCGAGGCCTACCTCGACATGTCGGTGCTGCGCGGTGACACCAGTGACGGCCTGCCGGGAGTCAAGGGCATCGGCGACAAGACCGCCGCCCAGCTCATCGCCACCTATGGCACCCTCGCCGGCCTGCGGGCAGCCGTCGACGGCGGGGACCCGGCGCTCAGGGGTGCCAGGCGCGCCAACCTCGAGGCCGCCTCCGCGTACCTCGACGTGGCGCCCACGGTCGTGCGGGTGGCCCACGACGCCCCGGTGGCCCACGTCGACCTGTCGCTCCCCCGCGAGGTGGCCGACCCCGAGCTGCTCGAGCAGCTCGGCGAGGCCTACGGCGTCACCACCCCGATCGCACGGGTGCTGAAGGCGCTGCGCCTCGACTCCTGATCGGGCCTCAGTCGAGGCGGTCGGCCGCGACGACGCCGCGCAGCACGGCAGCCACGGCGGTGCGGGCCGTACGACGCAGCTCGCCGTCGGTGGCTGCCTTGGCCACCTGGTCGAGCAGGTCGACGATCTGCTTGCACCGTCGCACGAAGTCACCGGCGGCCATGTCCTGCCCGCGCAGCACGGTGTCCAGGCGTTCACCGCAGGCCCACCGGTGCACCACCCAGGCCATCCCGCCGTCCGGCATGGAGGTCGAGGGCAGGTCGTGCTCGGTCTCGAGGTCCTCGATCTCCGACCAGAGCCGCGACATGCTGCTCAGGGCCTCGGCGACGTCGTCGTTGGGCATCCGCGGTGAGACCTCGGCCTCCTCGTGCCGCGGCTCGTGCACGAGTGCCGACACCGCTGCGGCCAGACCGGGGGCGTCGAGCCGCTTCCACACGTCGTGGCGCAGGCACTCCGCCGCCAGCAGGTCCTTCTCGGTGTAGAGCCGGCGCAGCCGTTCGCCACGCTCGGTGACCACGGTGCCGGCGTCGGCGAGGTAGCCGCGGGCCTCGAGGGCGTCGCAGATGCGGTCGAAGGTGCGAGCCACGGTGTTGGTGCGGCCCTCGACCGTGCGCTGCAGGCCTACCGTCTCACGCTTCAGCCGCCACCACCGCTCGGCCCAGCGGGCGTGCGTCTCGCGGTCGGGGCACTGGTGGCAGGGGTGGGACTTCAGCTCCACGCGCAGGCGTTCGACGCGCTCGGACTCGGCTGCGGTCACCTGTCGGGCCCTGCGGCGCGGCGAGTCCTCGGACCCGTGGGGCACGGCGATCCGTAGCGAGGTGGCCAGGTCACGCCGCGACTTCGGCGACTTGGGGTTGAAGTGCGGCGGCACCTTGACGTGCGCGGCGGCCACGACCGGCTCGGGCACGTCGACCAGGGTCAACCGGCGGAACTGCTTGTCCTCGGTGACGACCGCGGGGCCGGCCGGGGTGCCCTTGGCGGTGCGCGCCGGCTGCACGACGACGGCCCACCCGGCTCGCCGACCGGCGGGGATGCGGATGACGTCGCCGATCCGCAGGGCCTCGAGGGAGACCGCCGCCTCGGCCCGGCGGGAGGCGGAGCGAGCCCGGACGCCCTCCTTCTCCGCGTCGGCGAGGGTGCGGCGCAGGGTGGCGTACTCGCGGAAGTCCCCGAGGTGGCAGTGCATCGCCTCCGCGTAGCCCTGCATGCCCTCCTCGTTGCGGCGCACCGTGGTCGCGATTCCGACGACGGCCCGGTCGGCCTGGAACTGGGCGAAGGAGGTCTCGAGGATCTCGCGCGCCACCTCGCGCCCGACCTGGGCGACGAGGTTGACGGCCATGTTGTACGTGGGGCGGAAGCTGGAACGCAGCGGGTAGGTGCGGGTCGAGGCGAGACCGCCCACGGCCAGCGGGTCGACCCCGCGGGCCCACTGCACCACCGCGTGGCCCTCGATGTCGATGCCGCGGCGCCCGGCGCGCCCGGTGAGCTGGGTGTACTCGGCGGGCGTGACGTCGACGTGGGCCTCGCCGTTGAACTTGACGAGCTTCTCGAGCACCACGGTTCGCGCCGGCATGTTGATGCCGAGCGCCAGTGTCTCGGTCGCGAACACGGCGCGGATGCGGGCCGCCGTGAAGAGCTCCTCGACGATCTCGCGGAACAGCGGCAGCATCCCCGCGTGGTGCGCGGCGAACCCGCGCGAGAGCCCCTCGACGAAGTCGAAGTACCCGAGCACCGCGAGGTCCTCCTCGGCGAGGAAGTCGACCCGCTCCTCGACGTGGCGTCGGATGCGCAGACCCTCGCGCTCCGGGATCAACCGGGTGCCCGCCGCGAGCAGCTGCCCGACGGCGGCCTCGCAGCCGACGCGGCTGAAGATGAAGGTGATCGCCGGCAGCAGGCCGTCGCGGTCGAGCTCACCGATGACCTCGGGGCGGGTCGCTCCCCCGCCCGGGCGGCCACCCCTGGCGAAGCCGCGCCCGGACGGTCGGCCCCTCCCGCGCTGGGTGCGGGCCGGCGGGCCGCCACGACCGGACCCCCGCCGCGGCTCGTCCTCCCAGCGACCTCGCTGCTCGTGGGTGCGGATGGCGGCGAGCAGGTCGGGGTCGACCCGGTTGCCGGCGAACAGGTCGAACATCGTCGTGCCCACCAGCATGTGCTGGAACAGCGGCACCGGGCGGTGCTCGGAGACGACGACCGCATGGTTGCCCCGCACCTGCGCCAGCCAGTCGCCGAACTCCTCGGCGTTGCTGACCGTCGCCGAGAGCGACACCACCTGCACGTGCTCGGGGAGGTGGATGATCACCTCCTCCCACACCGCCCCGCGGAACCGGTCAGCGAGGTAGTGCACCTCGTCCATGACCACGAAGCCGAGGCCGTCGAGGGTGCGCGACCCGGCATACATCATGTTGCGCAGCACTTCGGTGGTCATGACGACCACGGGGGCCTCGCCGTTGACCGACGAGTCACCGGTCAGCAGCCCCACCTTGTCGACGCCGTGGACGCGAACGAGGTCGTGGTACTTCTGGTTCGAGAGCGCCTTGATCGGCGTGGTGTAGAACGCTTTTCGGCCGGTCGCCAGCGCCAGGTGCACCGCGAACTCGCCGACGATTGTCTTGCCGGCGCCCGTGGGGGCGGCGACGAGCACACCCTTGCCTTCCTCGACGGCCTGGCAGGCGCGCACCTGGAAGTCGTCGAGCGGGAAGTCGAGACCGGCGGTGAACCGGCCGAGCTCGGAGCGGTCCCGGCGGCTCCGGGCGGCGGCAGCGGCATACCGCTCGGCGGGGCTGGGCATGGCCTCAGGCTACGTCAGCGCTCAGGTCAGCACCTTGAGCGCGCCGGGCACGACCTCGATGGTCATCGGGAGCGGCGCGAAGCGCTCGCCGTCGGCGTACGACACGATGCCGGTCGCCTCCAGGCGCACCGAGCGGGCGCGCAGCACCTGCACCTTCGGGTGGCTGGTGTGCGTGCCCTTGAACACCGTCGGGAAGACCCGCAGGAACTCCGCCGTCGAGATCTTGTGCAGCACGAGCACGTCGAGCAGTCCGTCGTCGAAGGAGGCGTCGGGCGTCACCTTCATCCCACCGCCGTAGGCCGGGCCGTTGCCGACGGCGACGAGCATCGCCTCGGTCTCCATCCGGGTGCCGTCGAGCTCGAGCACGTACGGGATCGCGCGGAAGACCGGAAGCTCGCGCATGATCGCGAGGTTGTAGCGCATCGGCCCCTTGGGCCAGCGCCACTGGTTGGCACGCTCGTTGACGACGGCGTCGAAGCCGCCCGCCAGGACCCCCACGAACCACCGGTCCTCCCCCGACGCCATGGTGTACCGCGCCGCATCCACCACCCGGATGCCGCCGTCGAGGATGCGCTCCACCGCCTTGGCGGCGTCGCGCACCGGCAGCCCCAGCTCGCGGGCGATGTCGTTGCCGGTTCCGGCGGCGATGACGCCGAGCGGCACCCCGGTGCCGGCGCACAGGTTCGCCCCGAGGTGCACCATGCCGTCACCCCCGGCCACGACGATCCTGTCGACCGCGCCGGCGACGATGGCTGCTCGGCCCTGCTCCATGGCACTGCGCGCATCGGCGGCGCTGAGGTCGAGGATGTCGACACCGGCGGCCCGCAGCAGGGTCAGGGCCTCGGTGCCGATCCGGGCCCCGGTGTTCCTGCCGGAGGTGGGGTTGACGATCAGTCCCAGGCGCGCCATGGCCGAAGGCTAGTGCGGGCGTGCGCCACGTCGCTGCCGCACCGTGCGCTCAGTTGACGCTGCGCAGCGGTGACGACCCGGGTCGCGGGTCTTGAAGCACTCGCATCTGGGCACCGGACACGTTGGCGGGCTGCGCCGCGCGAGCTCCTACCTTGCGTTCGAACAGCTCGAGGAAGTCCCCGACCGTCACCATCGCCTCCAGGCTGTGCCGCATGGTCGCCTCCCGGCGCACGACGTAGTGGTTGCGACGACCCACCCGCATCCGCGCGATGATCCCCGCCCGCTCCAGATCGCCGACCATCTGCTGCACGGCCCGCTCGGTGATCCCCACGTTGATGGCGACGTCACGCAGCAGTGCCTGCTGGTCCCTGGCCAGACACACGAGCACGTGCCCGTGGTTGCTGAGAAAAGTCCACGCATCCCTCTTCAAACGTTCCCCATCCCGGTTCATCCGGTCCCTCCTGCTTTTATACGAGCCACGATAGAGGAAAGCCGGTTCGGGCGTCTGCATTATCGGAGAAGTCACAAGAACCGCAACTCGACGTGTCGAAGGGGTCCGCCCGGGCTCGTGCCCGCCTCCGTCGCCATCGCAACCCGCACCAGCCCTGATCCCCGAGTCTCACGAACGCCGGTTCCGGCAAACTCTCTCTCGTGTGGCGTGGTTGCGCGCGGCCCTAGCGTCCCCCCCGAATACCGCCACGTCGGGCGGACACCACAGTGAGGCCACCATGTCACGCATCAGCCGCAGGCGCGCCACGTCCATTCTCACGGTAGGCGCCATGGTCGCCACCGGGGTCGTGATGGCGGGCACCGTGCTCACGGGCGGGAGCGCGGCCGCCGCGATCCCACCGAATCCGGACAAGGTGCCGCACTACTTCGGGCCCTGGCCCAACTGGGCCAACAGCCCCCTGACGCTCAACAACGCCTCGGTGACGTTC
>Ga0335397_10001574_pt1 | contig 31102 bp, 30 predicted proteins | sample MAT04_FD_205740 | JGI IMG/M metagenome (GOLD analysis project Ga0335397, IMG submission 205740) | Freshwater microbial communities from Lake Fryxell liftoff mats and glacier meltwater in Antarctica - MAT-04 (spades assembly) (version 2) ... | reverse complement strand
CCGCACCCTGCTCCGCGTGGCTGGACCCATGGCGGTCACCTCTGCAAATATTTCGGGACAGCCAAGCCCATCCACAGCGCAGGAAGTATACGAACAACTCAACGGCCGCATCCCATTAATCTTGGATAGCGGGAAAACCAAAGGCGGCATCCCATCCACATTGGTGGACTGCACAGGAGAAATGCCTGTAATATTAAGAGAAGGTCCAATTACTTTGGATGAATTGATGGCGGTTTTATAACCTTCTTTTTAAACAGCTCAAAGACTAATCTGCCATTTCACAAAATTTCAGATTTATCTTAACTTATCTCCAAATAATGAACGTTGCATTCTCCCTTTCAAAAATCCTGTTAGATTGAAAAATCAATGGGATTTGTGCTTGTAACTTACCTTGTGCAGTGTTGTTCTCAGCAAAATGAAGACTCCCCCGATTTTATTTATATCGCTAGGGAATCATAAAAATACATTCGCCTATTGAAAAAAAAGAAGGGGGGGGGGGGTAGAATAAATTTACCGTAAAAATCTGAATAGGAGAGAAATATAAAATACAAAAACTATAAGGTCGCAGTTATACTCACGTTGGCTATGTTTTTATATACCATTACCAGCTTTCAGATACCAAGATTCGTAAGCCAGGCTTCAGCAGGTGGAACGTCTTGGGATGGCCAATTCCCAGATGCTTCAGGATGCACTGCTGCCAATGTCGTAACAGAAAAGATAATCTATCCAACAAGCGCCATAGTTGAAATGCGTCACTCAATTCTTTGCAATACGCTCTGGACACGGACAACAAACAACGATAGCCAAAATAGAAGTTTTTATGTCAATGCAACATTTAAATTTAGTATATCGCCAAGGTACTATAGCATCAGGGCTGTTCAGTTCTAACAAATTTTCAGCACAAAATCCTATCTTGAAGGCGATTCATGCGACGAAACAGTGTTTTTTAACCGTTTTCCGCTCTAAAATGCCTTGGAGATGTGGACTGAGACCTTTGGAATCTAGAACTGAACAGCCCTGACTATAGCATACCTTCTGGTGGAAAAATAGCCAGATATCAAAGTGTATTTTCCCAGCAACGCTGGAGTGCACAACCCTTTAAATCATGTGGGCTTGCTAACCTACTAAATCCGATTCCGGGTCCAGTTAATAGTCCCTGTACAACAAATTATTAGTGTGTTTTAAGGAGAATCCCATGAATAATAAGAAGAATCCATCTATTTTAGTTGCGCTAGGATCTTTCACAGTCATTACCGTTGCAATTGTGGCGATAGTTGTCTACTTCCAACCCCGCACAGTCTCTGCCAGTTCTGCACAACCAGTTGCACAATCTGATCCCACCCCAGCTATCGCCAAGATTACAGCCCCAACAAATATATCCACGCTACAAACGCAATACCCGGTTGTTCAAAACGTGAAAGGCGTTAAAGTGGAAGTAATCGGAACATCCAACGAAGGTGATTATTTTACAGCAGACATATGCTACGATCTACCTGGCAACAAAGTAGATTTTATGATCGGCGGACAGTCTCCTGATTACATTATCTTATCCACTGCAAATGAAACTATTCCAGTATACGAAATCGACAAGATCGGTGATTTTTATAAAGATTCAAATGGCAAATATGCTAAGCGATGTGACCATGTACGGTTTCCAATTTCACCAGATAGCAAATTAGAAAATGTGACGCTTACAATTTCACGCATTGCAACAACGCCGGCAGAAATTCCGGATTGCGCGAAAGCAAAAAAGAAACTGGACGAGGCAAAACAGGGAATAAAAGTTGAATGCAGTGACGGCAGTAATCATATAGGTGGGTTTCAGATCATAGAAAAGTCAAAAGAAATGGACGACATAACGGCAGATTCAATCGCCGCAGATGCTTTTATTGAAGTTGTGGAAGGTCCATGGGTGTTTGAATTGAACCTAAAATAGAATATTCGGGTCAAATTTGATAAAGGTGCAGACTGCACCTTTTCATTTTTTCAGGGCAGCCAGCCCAACAACCGCCCAGGAAGTCCATCAGCAACTTCATGGATGCATTTCACTCATCCTTGACGGCGGAAACACAGTGGACGGAATTCCGTCCACTGTGTTGGATTGCGCAGGAAAGATTCCATTGATAGTACGCGAAGGTCCAATTACTTTAGATGAATTACTGGCGGCTTTTTCGTCCTAAGCGACACTTGCACCTGCGCACAGTGCGAACTCTCATCCACCATTTAAGTTTTATTCAGGTTGTATTTATCTCGCCGAATATAATAGTAATTACATTCTTCCTTCACAAATCCCGTTCAGACTTGGGCAAGTCTAAGCGGGATTTGTGGTTTAACTGCCGGGCTATAAATTTTCAAACTAAAAATTATGTCTCATCCTATAATTCTCTTATCGAATTCTTAAGCAAGGCTCAGACTTTTCTTAAGTCGGCTGCATATAATAGCAATTACATTCTCCAATGTATAGCGCGAACCAACTTGGGCAAGCTGGTTCGCGCTTTCGTTTTAAGTACCTGTGTACCTATGCTTGTACCTGAGATAACGGCCAGGTTGGCAAAACATCAATATCCAATTGTGAGGTGTGACCCAGCGCATAACGGTAATAACCCGCCGAGGCGACCATGGCAGCATTATCGGTACACAAGGACAACGGGGGAATATGGACTGGGAATTCAGTTTGCGCTCTGAAAGTTTGACGCAAGACGCGGTTCGCAGAGACACCACCTGCGACTAGGATTTCCTTTGCCCCAAACTCACGCGCGGCATTCATCGTTTTCTTGAAAAGCACATCCACCACAGCTTTTTGGAAGGAAGCCGCCAGATCAGCGACGGGCAATGAATTACTCTTCTTTTTCAATTCGCGCACTTCATATAAGACAGAGGTCTTCAATCCGCTGAATGAAAAATCCCATGTGCCTTCGAGCCAGGCGCGCGGGAATTTGAAGCGATTCGGGTCACCCTCTTCGGCGGCTTTTTGGATGGAAGGTCCGCCTGGGTAGCCAAGCTCCAACAGGCGGGCAACTTTGTCGAAGGCTTCACCAGCCGCATCGTCGAGGGTGGAGCCGAGCCTTTGATACGTCAAATGATCGGTCATCAGATTCAGTTCGGAATGTCCGCCTGAGACGAGCAGAGCCATCAAGGGAAATTGCGGCGCGGGGGGAATGATCTCGCCTGCTTCGTAGACCCACGCCGAGTAAAGATGTCCTTCTAGATGGTTGACGCCCACCAGCGGCAGCCCCGTGCCAAGCGCAAGTCCCTTTGCCATGTTCATGCCCACCACCAGCGAACCCGCGAGACCCGGTCCCTGTGTGACGGCGAGCGCGTCAATATCTTTGAGCGTGAGATGCGCCTGCGCGAGTGCCTGCTCCACAACCGGCGTGACGCTCAAGACATGCTGGCGCGAAGCCACCTCGGGATATACGCCGCCATAGCGCGCATGGATTTCCATTTGCGAGGCGACAACAGAGGAAAGAAGCGCGCGTCCATTTTCAATAATAGCGCAAGCGGTTTCATCACAAGATGTTTCAACGGCGAGGATACGGGCGGGTTTTAGGTCAGTCATTTTTCTTCCACCTCTTCATCGGCAAAACAAAATCATACGGATAATCCGCAAGGATTTCCATTTTCCCATCGGGGCGCACCCAGAACGTGTCTTCGATGCGGAAGCCCATGCCTTTTTCTGGATAATACAGCCCAGGCTCAGAGGTGACGACCACACCCGGGGCAAGTCTTTGGTCGTCGCCAATGGTTAATCCGCTAAACGGTCTTTCGTGAATATTCAAACCCACGCCATGTCCCAAACTGTGGACGTAACCTTCAATAGGCGCTTTGGTGTGAAGCAGTGTCTGGTGACCTTTGCTTTCAAAATATTCGCAGGTCATTTTTTGATAATTTTTGAAAGGCACATTCAAATCAAAATTCTCACTCAGTTGATCATAGATCTCTTTTACCTGATCGAAGAGTTCCTGCGCTTTGGGGGTGGCGTAGCCTAAACTCCAGGTACGGGTAAAGTCGTAATAATAGCCGCCACCCGCTTCAGCAGGATAAATATCAAAGACGATGGTTTGACCCAGTTTCATCAGATCGGTCGGGTTGCCAGCGGAATGCGGTACGCCCGCGTCGCGCCCAATGGAAAAAATAAAACCCGAAGGCAACTCTGCGCCATGCTCTGCCACCCAGAGATGGATTTTCGAATGGACATCACCAACCGTCAACGGCGAGTTGTCTTCATTCAACAAAACTTCATCATCACGCACAGCGCAGGAGGCGAGAAAATCTGCAACCTTGCCAACGACATTGGTTGTGACCTTGCCCATCTTGCGGATACGCGCCACCTCTTTTTCATCCTTTGTTTCCATGGCACGCATGAAAATGGAATCTTCACGCGCTTCGCCCACGAATTCAATTTCAGGCATTAACTTTTGCAAATGAGAAATCATGCCGAAGACCACGCTCAGGTCATAAGTGCCATATATGCCTACCCGTCCTGAGGAAACGCCCAAGTCTTTGAGCATCAATTCACAGCGCATGGCGCCCGCCAGCACGCCGTCACGGTTTGACCTTTTTGCCAGATCATCCATATCGTATTTGCTATAGGGAATCAACTTCAATCCGCTTTTGGCGGCTTCGTCACGTTCCATGTCGCCGAAAAAGAGAGTGGCTTCTTCGCCGCGTTTCTTGATCAACGTGGCATGGCTCACATGTCCGCCGCCTGTGAGATAAGTCATCGGCGGGTTGTGTTCGGCATTTCCAAACACAATAAAAGCATCCAAATTTCTGGCTTGCATGATGGCATCAAGTTCTGATTTCATTAAATCTCCTCGAACACATTTTTCAACCCGACCAACAACGCGCCTTCCTGTTCAGGCAATACGGTGCGCGGGTCGAGTAATACTTTATCGTTCGCTGTGCGCGCGATGATGGGTGGATTTTGCGCGCGCAGTCTTTTCAAAAATCCATCGGGCGAATCAACGGAAAGCGACAACAGAAATGTGTTGAAGGTTTCACTGGGCAGACTGCCGCCGCCCACTGTGGACTGACCTTCCACAACCTCTCCCTGCGCCAATTCCCTGATCCACGCTTCCACCCGCCCCCTGACCTGCTTCGGCGTCAGCGACATCATCTTCAATATGGGGATTTCACGATCCGCCTCATCTTTGAGGTAATGCAAAAGCGTGGCAGAAATTCCCGCGAGGCAAGCTTTGTCCGCGCGGACTGCGCGTGCCAGCGGATGTTTCTTGATCTTGTCGATCAGATCTTTCCTACCAATGATGATGCCCGCCTGCGGACCGCCAAGCAATTTATCGCCAGAGAAGCAGACCACATCCACGCCTGCCGCAAGGGACTCCTGCACGGTTGGCTCATGCGCGAGTCCATATTTGGCGGTGTCATACAACGCGCCAGAGCCGAGGTCATCTATAACAAAGACACCTGACTTATGCGCGAGGTCAGCAATCTCTTTTAGTTCCGGTTCTTCGGTAAAGCCAATGATCTTGAAGTTTGACGGGTGCGCGCGCATGACAAGCCCGCCCTGTTCTTGTAATGCTTCTTCATAATCGCGCAGGTGGACTTTGTTCGTCGTGCCCACTTCGACCAGCTTCGCACCCGACTGCTTCATCACATCAGGGATGCGGAAACCGCCGCCGATCTCCACCAGCTGCGAGCGTGAAATGATGACGCGTTTCCTGTTAGCCAACGCAGACAGGACAAGCAAAACTGCCGAAGCATTGTTATTCACAATCATCGCGGACTCTGCGCCTGTTAGTTTTTGCAAAACAGACTCGGCGTGGATCAGGCGTGAGCCGCGAGCGCCTTTTTCGAGGTCATATTCGAGATTGGAATATCCGCGTGAAACCGCATCCATGGCGCGGATGGTGGCGTCGCTTAATGGAGCGCGTCCCAGGTTGGTGTGCAGAATCACGCCCGTAGCGTTGATGACCAAACGCAGGGTCGGCTTGATCCACGCGCTGAGGAGGGCGTCTGTTTGGGCGAGGATCAAATCATGAAGGGGCAAAACAGTTATCGCTCCAGAAGAGAAGCGGGCGCGGATTTTTTCCAACGTTTCGCGGATGGCGGTCAACGTCAACGGTCTGCCAAAGCGCGCGATCAGTTCGGCGGCAGTTTTTGTTTGTAATAATTCTTCAACAGAGGGAAGGTCACGAAGAGTTGTCATCATGGATAACCGGGCGTCGAGTTGCTTTTTCGCGGATGCGGATAAAATATTCAGTGGCGATCAAACCGCCTGCGAGACCAAGGATCACGTAAAGCGTCACGAGGCGTCCCAATTGGAGCCACGCGATGGTGGCGGCATACACGCCCGCCCACAAAGCCTGGCGCACAATGACATTTGATTCTGCGAGAGGCTCAGTTGGAAAGCGGCGATGGAAAAAATATACAACAGGCAAGGCAGTACCGGTCAGCGCCATAATGCCAAGCACGAAAAATCCCCAGCGTGCCCAAACAAAAGGCAGGGAAAAATAAAACAGCGCAGCGATCCCGCCCCAGCCAATGAATATAAGCATCAGGGTTGATACGAGATAACTTCGAAAGGTTGTTGGTTGAGAAGTCATTGTGTTAATTATACTCTGTGAAAAGGATGGGCGCTTCGCGCAAAAGTAAAAAGTGAGAGGTAAAAAGCCGTTGAGTCACAGAGAAAAATCTCGGTGGCTCAACGGCTCAATAGTCTGATCTTTATTGGCTAAATTTTCTTCTTTGCCTGCTCGACTACCTCAAGCAGTTCAGGCAAGTCTATGCCCAGTTCATGCAGTTTTTCGGGAGTGGGAATACTGTTCGCATCCCAGCCGCGGCGTTGATAGACTGCATCCACCAACTGCTCGTACTGTCCTTCACGATACTTGCGTAAATGCGCCATCTTTTCCTGTGTGGACAGCCCTGCGGGATTAATCTCAACCAAGCGTTGGAGTTGCTCATCGTAGCGATCCTGACGCGATTCGTATTCTGCCGCTGTGACAGGTCCCATCGCGCGGTAAGGCGGATAATCATGCTTGCGGCCGACACGGCCCATGCGGATGGCAAAAACTTTCTGGAAATTATAGACGCGCTCTGATTGATCTAACAAATCCTGCGGCACGGTCGGCTTGCCAGTGACACCTTGATGAATCCACGCGTAGTTTTCAACATGCTCTTCCACTTTAGCAGGTTCCTTGGTTTGCTTGTTATTTTCGGGCGAAATATCATTCCAGGGAAGTTTGCACAGCCCATGCAGACTGAACCACGTGCGCCACATTGGGAAGTAATGCAGGGCTTCGGCTTTATCCTTGAAGGTCGGCAAAAGATTCTGCACTTGATCCATAAAGATCAGCCAGGCTTCGTCATGCTGCGGACCTTTGGTCGCCAAGCCAAATCCGCCCTGCTGGGCAAGCGATTCTTTGGTCAGGTATTCCGAGATTTCCATGCCTTTGATTTCCATGCCGATGTCATGCAGGAATTTCGGATCAGCGCCGTACTCGCGCACGAACAATTCCTTCATGTAGCGCACACCCTGACCGACGATCACGCCAAAACCTTCGCCGCGCGCCATTTGATGAATGAGTTCCAGCCCCACGGCGCCGCCATTACTAAAGTTCAATTCCAGTCCACCGGTATGTTCCTTGGTGAGATATCCTTCTTCATAACATTCCATCGCAAAAGCGACGCAGTTGGCAAACGAGATGCTATCTATGCCGTAGGTATCGCAGTAGAAGTTGAGTTCCAAAAGTTTTTGAGCGTCAAAGTTTCCGATGTTCGAGCCCAATCCGGCGGCGTTCTCATATTCAGGACCATCCACCAGAACGCATTGACCCGCGTAAGGTCCGGTCTTGAGCGGGAAGTGGTCCACGCCATGCGAACAGGACATGGTGCATCCCAGCCAACAGCCGTCGGGCAATCCCTGAGTGAAAGATTCCTTCCAGACTTTCGAATCAATTTTATGCGTATCGGGATGCGAACCATAGCGATAGTTATGAGTCGGCAATAAGTCAAAATGATCCATCACTTCGACGATATTGGCGGTGCCCACTTTTCGCATCTGGTTTTGCTTGTCATCCAGATCGGCAATCTCTTTGTTGATGCGCTGACCCGCCTTGCGGATGAGCGGCATATCGACCACGCCGTTTTTGTCGCCGCCCATGTCGCTGAAACGCACGACAATGGCTTTGATCTTCTTGTCACGGAAGACGCGCCCCGGGCCGCCGCGCGCGGCTTGTTTGAGGCGGGCTTCCTTGCGGCGCACGTCATACCAGGAGCAGTTGACCATTCCAATGCGGACATAGTCCGAGGCTTGCCCGGCGGAAAGCACAGAAATGGCGCGTTTGCCCTTATCTTCGCTGCCGCCAAAGCGCTCGGTAAGGACATTGGCAATCTGGTGTGAGTCGACCTCTTCGAGAGAATCGCGTTCGATCGTGACTTTGCCGGTATCGCCATCAATAAAGATAACCACGTCATCGTCCGCTTTGCCTTGAATTTCAAGGGCGTCGAAACCGGAGAATTTCAGGAACGGGGCAAAGTAACCGCCGACGTTGCAATCCACTACGTTTTGAGTCAGCGGGCTGAGAAAAACAACCGTAGATTTGCCGCTACCCGGGTAAGCTGTAATCCCGCAGATGGGACCGTTGGCGATCACCAGCTCGTTTTGAGGGTCATCCCACTTCGTTTCAGGTGTGACCGCATCCCACAGCAGCTTGAGCGCAAATCCGCGCCCGCCAGTGAACAGGTCTTTCATCTGTTGTGTGACAGGTTTTTCGCGGATGGTATTGTCATCCAAATTGATGTAGAGGGTTCGGTTGGCGTAACCGCGTTCCACGGGATGCAGTTCGTAACTATATTCCCCAAGAAGAGTTGGTTTTGCAAGATCGGCAGGTATGGTCATCTTTAAGTCTCCTATGATTGATCAAATGCCACTTCAAAAATGTATCTCCATTATCATGGAAATGGTTAGGATTGTCTACTGACTATCTTCCCCTTCTGGCAGTGTCAAGAGGAACCAATGCATCAAGGCTGAAAAAAGGTTGATTTGGAACCGCAAGTCATCGCAATATTTTCCGGAAGCGCAAGTTCTGCTTTGCTTCCCAGCGGTCATCGCCAACTGTGTACCACTCGATAGACTAGTTCTTCCATTGGACGCCGAAGCAATCTCCGCATTAAACGGGCAAAACTTCTGGGTTGAAAATTGCGCCATCATCCAAAACACTCCTCGCAACGATATTTTCCAGTTTTGAGAATGCAACGACCTTGATGTAATTTCCCCTGTTCAAATTCATCCTGTCTGGAGTATACTTTTTATAATTAGATGTAAAAAATTACTTTTACACCACTCCTAGGAAGGTTAGGTCCTATGCATACATTTAATATATTAATTATTGAAGATGACACCATCGTCGCTAGGACAATTGAGAGGTGTCTTCGCGGGAATGAATACCATATACAAGTGACAAACACTGGGGTAGCCGGCTTGCGAGCCGCCCGACGCAAAATTCCAGACCTGGTTTTGCTGGATGTAATGATGCCTGGCATGGACGGCTATACAGTGTGCAAAGAAATGAGGGAAGATGCGTTTCTTAAAGAAGTTCCCATTATATTTTTAACAGCAAGGGGTAAAGTAGAAGATAAAATCATTGGATTAAGTGTTGGCGCAGATGATTATTTAGCAAAACCTTTTAACCTGGATGAATTGCTTTTAAGGGTAAAAGCAATTTTACGCCGAAGCACCTACTCAAATAAACAGTCAAGTCAACCAGAAGCAGAAGTTTCCGGAAGCACTGATCGGAAAACCCGCCCACTTAGGCAGCCTGAAGTTGATCCTATTATCCGTATTGGCGAATATTCATTAAACACACGCACTTACGAATTTTCCAGTCCAAAGAAGGGTAAATTCCGCCTGACACCCGTCCAATATACTTTGTTATATCATTTGATGACACACCCGAATAAAATTTTTTCCCCTTCGCTTCTTCTGGACGAAGTATGGGATTACCCATCTGACACAGGCAGTGCGGATCTGGTTCGCGTTCACATCAAAAATATTCGTGAAAGCATTGAAGAAGACCCAAAGAATCCGGTATTTATAAAAACTGTCCAAGGGTATGGGTACACCATACAAGCAGAAGAATAGAATGTGAAAGCACATGCATTTTTAATTAAGCCAGAGTATAGGTCTCAATTATTTGATCCAAGCCAACAACAGCAAAGCACAAAAGTATATCATTCCAAAAAATTGATTTTCCATTGAGCAATAATCCAAGGCAGGTTTGCGATTAAAGGATATCCGACCTCGCTTTATTTGTTATTCTCGCGAAAGCAGTCTAATCCCTGAGTGTTTAATAATCTTTACGGTTATTCAAAAAAACAGCAAAACAGATCTATTCGCGGAGAACTACAATGCAAGAGACCTTATATGATTCAATTGAACTTAAGTTTTTTGAAGCTTTGATAAACGAAGAGAATAAGCAAAGCAATCAAAACACAATACAAATGGATGCCATAAACAGCATCAGCGAGTATGTTAAAGCTAATGAAGCCCTGTTTATACTGTTTGATTTTGAGAATCCTGATCTGGCAACTAAAAAATTACTTGCTTCTGAACATACCTGGAATTCCGAAAGCACCTTTCTAATAAAAGACAGCAGCGTCTGCAACGCAATACCAGAGACCATAATAGCGATTGACTATAATGATCGTTCAGTTCTCGAACTTGACCCAATCATTTTTGACAATTTCACAAAACCAATTAGGAACATCATTCTGATCCCCTTAAATATTGGTAAAACCATTTTTGGAGCAATAATATTTACCAATACTTTATTTAGCTTTAAAGATGAAAAGCGAAGTAAATTTTTACAGCTCATGGCTAAAGGTTTGGCAAACGCAATATTTGCTGTGGAACATAAACGTCAATTAATAGTCAGCAAGGCAGATTTAGAGGCGAGTCAATGGGAAATCCTGAATTCGCGTAATACACTCCGAACCTTTTTTGACAATATTCCCACTTGCGTATACATTGTTGACCTGTCGTATACCATCCTGGCGATAAATAGCCGCCGCAGCGACCGGGTCGGTAAGGCGCCCAATGAACTTGTCGGGGGAAAATGTTATGAAAGATTGTTTGGAAACACCACCCCATGTGCTCTTTGTCGTGTCACAGAGGCATTTAATGGGGTGCCGGCCGTTCGCAACTTTAGAGAATGGGGACCAAAAGAAACGTTCACCCACTGGGAAATTACAACCATCCCAATTCGAGAAAGCGCCAATTTAATCAGTCGAGCCATCGTCTTTGATGAAGACATCACCGAAAAATGGGTTCTGGAAGCAGGATTAATCCAATCAGAAAAAATGGCATCAATCGGGCAGCTGGCAACCAATATCGCTCATGAAATCAATAATCCACTGGCTGCAATTATTGCCAATACTCAACTGCTGCTGCGCGACCTGCCAGATGCCAATGAAGACACGGTTGAGGCGCTTAAGTTGATAGAAACAGCAGGTATTCGAGCAGCAAAAATAGTAGGCGGCCTTCTGGAAAGCGCGCACAAGGAAAAACACGAAGAGTTCGAAGAATCCTCAATAAATGAAACAATTCAACAAGCACTTTCAATGGTTAATTTCGAAATTAAAAATCGATCCATAAGAGTCAATCTCAAATTGGATAACAAGATGCCGAAAATCCTTGCTGACAAAAACAAATTAATAGGAGTTTGGATTAATTTAATCGATAACGCCCTCGGAGCGATTGAATCATCAAAAGGGGTGATATCGATTTCAACGCATTACGAAAAACATGAATGCCGCATTATTTTTTCTGATAATGGAATAGGTATTTTGCCGGAAAATCAAGAGAAGATCTTCAAACTTTTCTTTACTACAAAAGGGGTCGGCAAAGGTACCGGCTTAGGCTTATATGTCAGTCATCAGGTAATCAAAGAGCATCACGGAGAGATACATTTTGAAACGAAGCCCGGCAAAGGCACAAAATTTATTATCATACTGCCCGATATCGAACGCGTTGAACAGTGATTTTGTGTAACTACTCAGCTAATGGATCGGACCAGGCGAAACCCGATAGAAGGCGAAAGATGGTCAGGCAGGACACCTTCTCGCGCAGTACAACGAGCTAGTTTGCGTGAGTAATACCACGCCCCACCCCGCACCACGTAACGTCCATTCGGTTTTACTTCCTCCCTATTGGTATTAGGTCGGTATGGATACGGCATAAACAACGATTGTGTCCATTCCCAAACATTCCCAACCATATCCGCCGCACCGCAAACACTATCTCCGCTGGGGGAGTAAGATCCAACTGCGGTAGTTCCTTTCTTGGAACTCTCGGCTGTATTACAACGCCAAGGGTCGAACGTATTTCCCCAGGGATAAATCCGACCATCCTCTCCGCGCGCGGCGCGTTCCCATTCAGCTTCTGTTGGAAGTCTGTAGTTCATTTCAGTTTTTTGGTTAAACCATTGGATGTACGCCTCAACATCGATTTTGGAGACTCCCACCACCGGATGATCATCAGCGCCTTCGGCGTAGGTATAACCCGACCAATTGCGTGGAATTCGGTGACCCAAATCCCAGATAAACGTGTAATATTCCGCATTTGTTACGAGATATTGAGCAATTTCAAAAGCAGGCAGGGTGATAAGATGCTGTGGCTGCTCGGCTACAAATAGATCATTATCGGACCATTCGTAAGCCCAATCCGATTCTTTTAACTGTAAAATTTTGATGTTATCATCGCTGGTACCCATCAAGAAGCTCCCTGCGGGGATATCAATCAACACGGAGGGTTTTATTTTATGGGGAGCCCTGGGAGCAACCTCCCACCCTTCAGCATTCAATTTTGAATCAGTCATACTACACCTCCTTACTACGATTGATTGATAATACAAGTGTAAACTTTGAGTACTCTTTCAATGTTTGCACTTACATCCTGACTAATTGAAAATAGAAACGGTTCCAGTGCAGCCTTTTTTTGATAAGCGCCAAGTTGATCCACAGTACGCAGGATGGCAGTTTCCCATGCACACGATGTATTTTGCACCCATTGTCCAAATTGCGCCAATTCCTGAAAAGTCGATTGTTGGCTGGCAATCAATGGGATTTTTGAAACCATAAATTCAAGCAAACTGCCACGGCTTGAACGAAGATCATAATTCCCATACATGGGCACAAGCCCGATATCCAATTTGAGTAGAATACTTACCCAATCCTCAAAATAGTGTGGGGAATTTATATTCATTTGTGCTGGATCAATATCCAACTCCATGCCCGATCCTTTTTCCAGATTACACATTATTAGCTTTACCTGTGGATGCTTTTTGCACACATTTTCCATTGCAGAAAGTAAACCACTTTTTTTAAAGCTGTCGTAACTTACGATATTCCCCAAGCCAATCCATATTTCATTTTCATGGGTCTGGTTCAAGGCAGGATACTGGTACGTGTTAATATAATCTGATATCTCATAAACCCTGGTAAACTGCGACCAATCATCCACAAGCCGACCAGACGATACTGTGGCAGCGTCCACCATACCAAGCCCCCATTTGAACTGTTCCAGGGGAGCCGGGTCAATGAGTTTTTCTTCTCCGACGGCGAAATCCTCCAAAGGCATTCCTTCAAACCAAAACGAATACCCCGGCTTATCGTCCGACAGGTAATTGACAGCCTGATCAAAATCGACGATCACCTTCTTGTCACGCGCTTTCCAATATTGCAGGGCATTAAGAATTGGTCCGTACAAATAACGATAGATAACAAGAATATCAGACCCCGCACACATCCTTTGCGCGTCCGGCGTATTTTGGGCGAAAGAGTTTATATGCAACAAATTCGCGCTATGAAGTCCGGTTCTATTAATCGCATCCACTAAATTTCGGCATCGTAACTGGACTCTGATTTGATCTTCCAAACAATTTGAATAAATATATGTGATGATCACTTTATTGCTCCGACTCCAAAAACGATGCTTTTATTTTTTGTGTATTGGCTACCTGATTAATAACCTCCAACCACAGCTTTCCTACATAATTCATTTCTCTTGTTTTAGCCGCATGTTTACCAGCCTCTCCCAGTGTGCGGCGAATTTCATCATCCATGATTAGATGTCTCAGGTTGAGATGCCATTCGTCAAGAGACTCAGAGATGATGCCTCCAGCCTGCCAACGGCGAAATGAGGAAATTGGAGATGCTATCCATGGAATTCCCTTTGCGCCTGCCTCTACTAATATGGTATCGGGAAGAGAGATATTGTAAGGCAGTGTACGCAAGGGTACTAATAAAACATCTATCTGGCTTAACAGATATGGGAATTCTTCATGGGCAACCACTGGCAAATACATACGCCGGTTTTCCGGCAAATTCTCAAATAAACGATAAGCCTGTGGATTACCGATGATAACAATCCGTGTATTGGGAAATTCGCGCACGATCCGTATGATGAAACGGCGGATAAACAGAAGGTCTTCCAACTGTCCGCTTGTACCCACCCAGCCAATATTTATGGTTTTGTGTGGATGCGGATTTTTATCCCAAAGTTTATTCTGCTGAGACCACCCATCAGGAATCACACAAACGTTGCTGACTAGAGTTTTCAGAGAAGCAGCCTGCAACTCAGACGGGACTGAAACCATCCTTGCCATTGAGATTGCAGAGGCGTAGACATTGCTTCTTGTTTGGTTTCCCAATCCTTTAGTATTATATTCTTGATGAGAGGCGGGCTGTTTCTCGAAATCAGTGTCCAGATCCAGGATAATTGGAATACCCGCAACGGATAAAGTTGACAGGCTTTCAATGAGCATGGGATTTGTATGTGGATTACTTGTAATTACAACGTCGGGTTTGGCATCCCGTCCGGAAACATACTCCCCCTTTTCGGTGACCCGGCAGCCATAGGATTCCAATGTTGATTTTAGCAGCGTCATCCGATTTGACTTTTTTTCCAAATCAGGTAAAAGCATGAGGATATTGCCATTGAATTGAAGACCTGATAATTCGGCATTATCATTTTTCAATGACGTTTCATCTTCTTTCACAACCAACTGGTAATCAATATTGAGTTGAAGGCTGCGTAAAGATTCGACCAGGTCAGATCGACCATCGGCATGTGCCTGTCGAATGTTCAATTCGATTAAGGCAGGCAGCAACTCGTCAATCTCATCCAAATGTCTGGAAACCATCTCAGCCGGGGCATCACTATTAATGATCTTTTCAAGCAGGGAAGCCGCCCGCATAATATCGCTTTCATTAATCGTTTGTGTTTTGCCAGTTAACCGCTGGAGTAAACGCGCCACAGCCGGAATATCGGTCGGAATAGGCTCTTCAAATCCATTTTTGTCATCAATTTCTTCAGCCAAGCCGATCTGGTGCTGGATGGTTTTATTTTCCGGATCCAATTTCTGAGCGTGCAAATAAATACTTTTTGCAGTTTTTCCATCACCGCTTGCCAAATAAAAATTTCCAAGGATGTGGAGAGTCTCAAGATCGTCTGGATAATCCGTCAAAATTTTGCCGAAAACATCCAGTGCGTCTGCAAGGCGGTTTTCATTCAAATAAGTTTTACCTAAAATCTTTCTAATTTTTAATTCTGGTTGCATCAGCTTCACCAATTGGACATAATGACGTTCGAATTCATAACGATGAATTTCTTAACCGCAAATACTTTAACCCTTTGCACTGACTATCCAGCCAAAAAAATACACCTCGAAATGGATGATAAAGCACGCTTCCCCTCGCGCAATCCATACAGCTTCTTTTTTTGTCACTATTCTTATGCCTTATTTTTTAATTTCGTGTTCAGTATAGTTTATTAACATCATATATCCTATAAAGCCTTTCTGAATATTGCGTAAAGATGGGGTAAAACTATTTATGCGTAAATAATACAGATTTTATGTGTCATTTACTTACATTTTCAGGCATCAAATATAAAATAGATGCACTATGATAAATAACATCAGTCAAGTTCCTGCCACAAATAGTCTTTCAGGAATAAGCACTCAGTCCAACGCTACCGCATCATCGACGACAGATATTCTCTCCTCTTTCAAGGAAATCCTGTCGACCATGATGACAAACAGTGGATCATCTTCAGATCAACAAAACGGTTCAGGTATCAATGATTTGATGGGACCTCTGATGATGATCATCTTGCTTGAAAAATTAGTGGAAGGGCAGATGGAACAAGCAGCGCCTGCCAGCGCCGCGCAACCCGGAGTTTCATTCAATCAATCGCAAAAATCTGAACCGTCTGGTCGTCCTGTGGGCGGGGTATTAACCCAAAACTATCACCCCGGGCATAATGGGCTGGATTTTGGCGTTGTAGTGGGCACACCAATAAAAGCAACCATGGACGGCAAGGTTACCTCTGCAGGCTGGAATAATCAGGGCTATGGGAACCTGGTCATTGTAGAAAATGGAGACTACCGAACCTATTATGCACATCTTTCCAGTATTCCTGTATCTGTGGGAGATACTGTGACTGCTGGAACGACGATTGGATTATCAGGAAATACCGGGAACTCTACTGGTCCGCACTTGCATTATGAAATACGCAAGGGCAATGTACCCATCGATCCAACCTCTATGACTTTAGGGGCAGAGGCATAAAATATGAGCGGCACCCAGTTTATAAAGATGCATACACAACCCAATCCCAAATTAATGGTGCGAGAATCCTCTTGATATCCAGTATGGATTTATTTCAAGTATTCAGGCAGATTGCCAAAAACCGCTCTGAGATCAAAATGTTGAATATTTATAAGGGATTGCCGATCTCTTATGACACCAACATTGATTCTGTGGGCGGTTCCGAGATTCAAGTACACAGCAGTAAGCAGCAGATCGCCTGTCTTTATTATCAGGGTGTATCCTATTTGCAGGCAGAAGAACTGCCGTTTGTTATCCGTTCGCAGGTAATAAGTTTGAATCTGGGAAAGGAAAACGCCATTTTTTCGAATTTTGAAGCGGTGAAAAATGACATTGGAAACAGAACCCAAATTCGGGTGGAGCCCAATGAACCGCTGATTGTTACCATCCAGTTCAAAGGTTCTGCGTCTGAGATGCTCGTCCCCCTGGCTGATATTTCAGCAGAAGGTGCCAGTGTTTATTTTGAATCCTACATGTTTCCCTCCAGGTTGGCTCAACCCGGAAACGAGTTCACGATGAGCATTTCGCTTCCAGACTCTGTATCACACAAAATAAAAAAACTTTCACAGAAACCAAATACCGAAAACAGAAATTTGAATTTTCCTTCGCGCACGAATTTGACCGAAGGGCAGGACGGCAAGATCGTCATTACTGCCCGTGGGCGGGTCATTGCAGTGCATCCTGAGTTTCATTTGAATCGGTATCGGGTAAGCGTGAAATTATTTTTCAAAGACTTAAGCCGCATGGTGATCTTACAATATATCTCGCAGCGCCAGACAGAGATCATTCAGGATCTACGCCTATTATCCGATGAGTTGTATAGTTTCAAAAAATAGCATTTAATGAGTTTCCCCGCTCCCCTTTCAGTCTCACCGATTACTCCTGTTGCTAATCAGGAAATTGGGCTTCGCTCTTTTCAGCGTGTCACAGCTCAAATCCTATCGGTGACAGGGACTACCGCGATCCTGTCGATCGATGGGCATCCTGTGGTCGCTCAACTTACTTCCGCAGATCAGGCGGTTGCCTTGCTTTCCCAGCGTACAGCTCAATTTATCGTTACTCAATTGACCAATAAGGCGGTCACGCTAAAACTGGTAAAGAATGAGCAAGCTCAGGCGCCATCAACTGGAAATCTTTTCAGCGGATCTGAATTGGCTGCGCGCCTTCTCGAACAAAACAATATTCCAGCGACTGCCAACAACTTGATGATGGCACGTTCCATCCTCAAACAACATTTGGCGGTTACGCCCCGCTTACTCAACGAACTGCTTGATTCTCTTTCAGAGTACGGACCCTGGGGCGAAGCAGATGCAGAACTGGCGGCTGCCATGAAAGCGGCGGGGCTGCCAGTGACCGCGCAGAGTCTGAAGTTGGCATCCCGTCAGGTTGTTCAAACTGGCGAAGGTTTGTCTGATCTGATCGCAATGCTTTCTCAACTATCGAAACAGGATTTGCCTGCCGAAGTTTTGAAACAGATCAATCAAAATTTACAGATTCTAAACACAATGGTTTTGAAAGGCGACGGAGAAACCTCCCAATTGGCTGAACAGCTCAAGGCTTCGGCTGAGTTATTGGGCAGGTCGTTGGAAAGCATTTTATTAGCACAATCCCAGAATCCCAAAGGACTGTTCCCAGAAAAAAGTCTGGTAACTCTCGTTCGATTACAGCAAATGCTGGAGCAATTCGGGCAAAAAGAGAGTGCGCGGGCGATCAACGAATTTCTTGCCGACATCCTCCAGAATCAATTTATGAATGTGAAACCAGATCCAGTTCCCGGGCGCGGCGTATGGTCTGAAATCGGTTTTATGATCCAAAGCGCACAACAAAAAGCGGATGAAAAATTTTCATCCGCACGCTTGCGAATTGCCCACGAATCCAAAGCGGATTCTGACAAAATCAACCCAGCCTACACCCGCTTAATTATCCAGGTGGATTTGGAACCGGGCAAAACAATCGAAGTGGATCTGTCACTGGTTGGGAAACAAATCCGAACTTCGGTGATGGCGCCGGACCCTTTGTGGTGCGACAAAGCGCAGGGTGAGATACCTTCTTTAGTGGAAGCGCTTCAAACCCTTGGCTTTGAGCTCAAAGATGTACAAATTGGCATGGGCGATCCACAACCCAGTGATGAGATATCGACGGCATTTGGCAGTACAAACTTAATGACCATAAATATTGAGGTGTAGCTTGGGATATAAACGTTTCAAGATTGCCCGACGACCGGAAACTGGCGTACAGCCTTTGACAGCAACCGCATTGCAATACGACCCTGAAAAGGGAGGCGCTCCACGGGTGATTGCAAGTGGTCAAAGAAAAGTTGCGGAAAAAATCCTCGCTGAAGCCAGGAAACATAATATTTCGATTTATGAAGACCCTGCCCTTACCACCGCGCTATCCAGCGTTAACCTCGGTGAAGAAATCCCTGCCGAGCTATATCAAGTGGTAGCCGAAGTATTGGCTTACATTTACCGAGTCACGGATAGTTATCATAAATAATTTAGCTTGGTTGTAATTTTTTGAAAGTTGGGCTTGAGCCAACTTTCGGTTCAAATAATAATATTCCGAAACAAAAAAATATCCGACGCCGATAATTGGCGTCGGATATTTTTGTTTCATGGGCTAACGCTTCAAGTTGACCAGCTCCTGCAAAATTTCATCTGAGGTGGTGATCACGCGGGAAGAAGCTTGGAAACCGCGTTGGGCAAGGATCATGTTGGTAAACTCCTGCGCCATATCCACGTTTGAGGCTTCGAGATAGCTCGAGGCGATCGATCCCCGTCCGCCAGTGCCAGCGGCGCCGATTTGGGCATCCCCTGAGTTCAGCCCTGCGAGGAAACTGGTATCAGCGCCTTTCATCAAACCAGTGGGATTTGTAAATCGAGCCAGCGCCACCTGACCCACTTGCTCAACCATTCCGTTCGAATACATCAGGGAAACGATACCGTCATTGGGAGAGATGTAAACATCCGATACGGTACCGGCGGGCAGTCCATCCTGGCTGGTGACGGTTGCAGTGTTCGCAGTGGATAACTGTGTCAGTTTGGAAAAATCAATCGTCGGGGAAAGCGGATCCGCGCCAGTCGAAATCGGGGCAACAATCGCAGTGGTCGTGTCAGTTGCGGGTGGTGTCGGAGCCACATACTGTCCATTGGCATCAAAGGTGATCGTACCAGCGCCAGTTCCAAGGGTGACAGGGACGGTGGTTGCATCCGAGACAATCGCCCAGTCCCATGCAGTTGTAATTGGCGCAACGGCTGTAGTGGCGCCACGAGTGAACTGAACTGTGGTTGTTTGTAAAGCGCCTAGCGAGTCATAGACGCCCATGGAGACAAGGTTCGTATCCCCCACCAACGCTTTTGAACTCAGGTTGCCACCCAGGGTGACATTTTTTGTAGCCGTTGCCAAGGTTTTGTCTGTAGCAACCGTGATATCCTTCACCGGAAGATCGGTATCAATTTTTCCGGCTGCGTCTGTTAACCAACCCTGCGTTCGCAAACCGCTGGCAGAGTTGACCAGATTGCCATCCATATCAAGACTCATGGAACCTTCGCGTGAGTAGCGTCGGTTTCCGTCTTGTCCGTAGATGAAAAAGCCATCGCCTTGCACACCCAAATCCATGTTGCGGCCAGTGCTTTGCAGCACACCTTGAGTAAAGTTAGAGGAGATGTATCCCAGGTTTACGCCGAGACCGATCTGAGTCGGGTTGGTGCCGCCCTGGGTTGCTGTGGGAGCCGAGCCTGGGCTCATCATTTGAGCGAACTGGTCCTGAGAAAGGACGCGGCTGGCTTTGAAACCGGCTGTGTTGGCATTCGCGAGATTGTTGGAAACGACATCCAAATATTTCTGTTGCAGATTTAAAGAACTGATTGCGGTATACATCGAGCGGATCATTTTATTTTCTCCTTGGTTAGGTTAGTTTTCAGGCTTCCTCCAGGAGGGCCAGCCTGTGATTATTTTTGAAAAAACGAATTATCCTTTTAGATCGATTGACGATTTCCGGCTGTCGTCTGCTGGATCGGCAAAAACGACGCTGTCAATTTGAGTAAACACGCCTTCGCCGCGCTGATTCTTGTCCAATGCTGTGACAACGGTGCGACTCTGGATGTTTACAATAAAAGCCAAATCATCAACCATAACCAGTGAAGATTTCCCGCCGCGTTTTTCAGCCTTATCAATGGCATCTGAAAGACGGCTTACATTTTCGCTCGTCATATTGATATCGCGGCTTTGCAAGCGGCTTTGCGCATGGTTGGAAAATCGAACACTCTGAACGTTTTCAAGCGTCTCCAGGAAGCTTGCCCCTTGCACAGGGGTAACTGTGCTGGCTGGTTTTACGGGCTGCGCGCCAACACCATTTACCCGTCCAAGTTGAACGTGAAATGGATCTGTCATATTTACACTCCTTTTATTTCGAGGACATCGACCAAGTCCACAGTTTCAGTCCCAATGCGGAGCTGGGGATTATCTTTATCGGCAAGAACACCATCCACGACGCCTTCCAGGGTTTTTCCATCGGGGCGATTAACTTTGACAGTTTTTCCGATCAGTCCGGATAAATAGGTGGTCTGGTTCGAAACCGATACTTTATCCATGGCGGTATGAATATCCCGCAGTTCTTGCAGAGAATTGAGCTGAGAAAATTGGCTCATCATCTGATTACTATCCATCGGCTCGAGCGGGTTTTGGTGGGTTAATTGCGCCATCAAAATCTGCATGAACTGGTTGGAATCAAGGGCAGTGCTGGTCACCTTGGCGGGGCTATTCGCAGACAACTGGTTGGCGCTTGCGGCGCTTGAAATACCATTTACTTGCATTTGTTTTCTCCTTTTTTTCTAAAGAAACAATATGGTCATGGGTCAGATCAAATAATCAATTGCAGTGGATGATCCGCCAATTCGTTCTGGACGCTCCCGTTCTTTGTTCGCCGTTTCAGTCTGCGGAGCGCCGCGTTGAAAGTACTGACTGAAAGCCGGGTCTTGCTTAAAAAATCCTCCTTCCTGTTTCGGTTGGTCGTGCTGACTAACATTAAGACCTGTGAGTTGTACGCCGGCATCCTTCAGTGATTGGCGTAGTTGATTCATTTGGGTCTCAAGCAAATGTCCGGTACTTACTTGTTCTGCAAAGAAGGTCACACTGACACCTTCTGTATTTCTGATCATCTGTACTTCGATCGCGCCTAATTCTTTGGGGTTCAATTGCAGGCGCATGGATGTGGCTCCGCTTTTAATCTTTACTTTCATCTGACTCATGATCTGCTGAATCACTTCATTGATCTGGGCGTTACCCTGAGTTGCCGCCTCTTTTACTACGACGGTTTCCACAGTTGGAGCAGTCATGACGGGCTTGGTTTCAAACACAGGAGCTGGTGTTTCACTTGCAGACCTAGTGTCCTTTTGGTTGAGTTGTGCCTTCAGTAAATCGTCAACCTGAATGGGGATAGAAACACGAGACGACATCTCAACTGCCTTCGCTTCCACAACTGGCTTTGCGCTGACTGTTTCCACGCGAACCACAGTTGGTGCCGTATCTAAAACTACTGGCGCGGATGACAGCATCTCAACCGTCTTCGCTTCCACAACTGGCTTTGCGCTGACTGTTTCCACGCGAACCACAGTTGGTGCCGTATCTAAAACTACTGGCGCGGATGACAGCATCTCAACCGTCTTCGCTTCCACAACTGGCTTTGCGCTGACTGTTTCCACGCGAACCACAGTTGGTGCCGTATCTAAAACTACTGGCGCGAATGACAGCATCTCAACCGTCTTCGCTTCCACAACTGGCTTTGCGCTGACTGTTTCCACGCGAACCACAGTTGGTGCCGTATCTAAAACTACTGGCGCGGATGATGGCATCTCAACTGCTTTCGCTTCGACAACTGGCTTTGCGTTGGCAACTTCCGTGCGAACCGCTGTTGGTAAATCAATTGCCGTATCTAAAACTACTGGCGCGGATGATGGCATCTCAACTGCTTTCGCTTCGACAACTGGCTTTGCGTTGGCAGCTTCCGCGCGAACCAAAGTTGGCAGATCAATTGCTATGTCTGAAACTACTGGCGCGGATGATGGTATTTCAACTGCCTTCGCTTCCACAACCGGCTTTGCGCTGGCAACTTCCGTGCGAACCGCAGTTGGCAGATCAATTGCTGTGTCTGAAATTACTGGCACAGAATACGGTACATCAACCATCTTCGCTATCACAACTGGCTTTGCACTGACAACTTCCGCACGAACCGTGGTTGGCAAATCCATTGCCGTGTCTGAAACTACTGATTCTGATGACGGCATTTCAACTGTCTTTGCCTTGGCAACTTCCGCGCGAACTACGGTTGGCATGGATGTACTGACTTGGTTCTTAAACATATTTTCTTCGACTGCTGTTTTTACCTGACTGTCCCCTGTCTTGTTAGGCAGAAGCTCTGGCATAGGCTGGGTAGTCAGCGTGGCTTGCAACGCAGATTGTGCACCAAGTTTGCCAACCTCGCTGCCAACTTCTGCATCAAGCACAGACGCCGCATCTAAACTAACCGGGGCTTGTATAGTTGCAAGTACTGCCGCAATGGAAAGCGCGCTGCTTTCCTGCTCTAGTTGCAATTTCTTTTCTTCGACCTTGAATATCTCAGCAAAGGACGACGATTGGGTTGTTTCAGAATCCCCGGATTGGGATTTCGCCAACACTCCATCTGATGGTTGGGATTTACAAGTCAATGGAAGACTAACAGCCATCATCATCTCGCCAACGTTTTAAGCAGCAATAATTTCTTGGAGATCGCTTGACCCACTGCCTGATATTCGATGCCGGTTTGAGACATATCAAGCATTTCGGCATCAACATCCACATTGTTTTCGTCAGCGCGCGAACTGCCGCCTTCGCGCAGTGACACAGAAAATCTCGCCGCGGTTGCAGCAGTTGTCAGGTGAGCCTCATTGGTTATTGTTAGCGGCAATGAATTACCTTTGTCAACCATTCGATTAAGCGTCTCCTGAAAATTTACTGTCTGGGCTTTAAAGCCGGGAGTGTCAATATTAGCCAGGTTGCGGCTGACGGCTTGTTGGCGCAGGCTGAGTCCATCCAGGGCTGCTTTAGCTATTCGAGTTGAACTATCTGAAAAAAGTGAATCGCTCATGGTCAAGCCTGCCATTCACTGTTGGAATTGAAATATCCCAGCACCCGATTGACATAAGTTTGGGTTTCCTGATAAGGGGGAATCCCGTTGTAACGGTCCACTGCACCGGGTCCGGCATTGTAAGCCGCGACCGCCAAGCGGACATCGCCGTTGTAATGCTTCAATAAATTACTCAGGAAGTGCACGCCGCCGTCGATATTCTGGGCGGGGTCAAGCGGATTCTGCACCCCCAATCCGCTGGCAGTGCCGGGCATAAGCTGCATCAATCCCAGCGCACCTGCCGATGAGACAGCATTGGGGTTGAAGTTGGATTCAGCCTTAACCACGGCTTGCACCAGCGCGGGGTCAACATTATATTTTTGCGCAGCTTGGTTGATCAGGCTGGAGAAATCGCCGGTGACAGGTTGACTTTCCGATCCCGCCGAAACAGACTGTGTACCACTGGTTGTCTGTCCGCTCTGACCATTGGTCTCAAGTTTTTTGAGCAGTTTCTCAAGTAAACTAAACATGAGGTTCTGCATAACGGACTGAATCTTTCCAGTAAAAATTGAGTTATCCATGATCTTTTATACTCCTTGCTGTTGATTGCGAAACGCCCTGGCAATATAGATATCGTCCTGCACTTGAGACTCGATCTGAACCTGTTCCGCAACATAGATCTCATGGCGGTTGCGCTTCAACGTTTCAAGAGTTTCCTCAGACTGTTTGGCTTTGACCATTTCAGCCCTTTTGGAATCAATTTCTTTAACTTGCTTTTTTAATTCCAGCAATACCATTTCGATATTTTTGCCAACTTGCAAAACATTCAGGCGCAGTAGGTTCATCCTAACCAGATCGATTTCGCCCGACTGGGTCAGGCTCAACTGTTCGAGAATACCGATTTCATATTCCTGCAATGCTGCGAGCAAAGCTTGCGTTTCCTGATGGGCAGCCAACAGCTTGCCCAACTCAATCTCCAGCAGTTCCACTTTCCCGTGGCGAAAATCCAGAACACTTTGCAATGAGAATTTAGGTGACATGTTGATGCCTCAATTAAGCGATTGATGATATCCGGCTGATCTCAGTAAGAGATTCCAGCGTGGTTTGGAACGAACTTACATCAGTGCGGTCCTGTTGGAGGAAGCGGGTTAACGCAGGCGTCACGAGCAGCGCCGTATCCACTTCAGGGTCGGAGCCTTTGACGTAAGCCCCGATATTGACCAGGTCACGTACTTTTTCGAAGACTGCCAGGTTTTTACGCGCAAAAGATGCCAGTTGTAAATGTTCCTTCGTTGTCAGCGCAGGCATGACGCGGCTGACGCTGTTCAATACATCGATTGCCGGATAATGATTGCGTGCCGCCAGTGCCCGACTAAGGATGATATGTCCATCCAAGATACCGCGCACGGCATCGCAGATCGGCTCATTGAAATCATCGCCTTCGACCAGAACGGTAAAGAATCCAGTGATCGAACCTGTCTCTCCCCTGCCAGCACGTTCGAGAAGGCGGGGCAGCATGGCAAACACAGACGGTGTGTAGCCCTTGCTCGCAGGTGGTTCGCCAATTGATAAACCAATCTCGCGTTGAGCCATGGCATACCGGGTCACCGAATCCATCATAAACATGACGTCCATACCGCTGTCACGAAAATACTCGGCGATGGTCATGGCGACTGACGCAGCCTTCAAACGCATCAGCGCCGGTTGATCGGATGTCGAGACAATGATGACTGAGCGTGCCAATCCCTCGGGTCCCAGATCGCGTTCCAGGAATTCACGTACTTCGCGTCCACGCTCGCCGATCAGGGCAATCACCGAAATATCGCTTTCCGAATTACGCGCGATCGAACCGAGCAGACTGCTTTTTCCAACGCCGCTGCCGGCGAAGATGCCCATACGCTGACCTTTGCCACAGGTTAGCATCCCATCAATGACCCGTACACCAGTAACAAGTGGTTCGTCAATTGCAGAACGCTGCAAAGGATGCGGCGGGGATTGATTGGTGGAAACCAAATTGATCATTTTCAAGGGACCTTTGCTGTCAATCGGTTCGCCCAATCCGTTCAAAACACGACCGATCAACGATCTTCCAACAGGAGCCCTGAATGCATGTGAAACTGACCGCACTGTACTGTCAGGCTGGATACCTTCCATCGTACCGAGAGGCATCAGCAGCATACGGTTGTTCCGAAATCCAATCGCCTCAGCCATCAAAGAAGTTTTATTGCGGGTTTGTATCTCGCAAATTTCACCGATCTGGCAGTTCAAGCCCATGATTTCAACAGTCAACCCAACCACCTGAACCACCCGTCCGGTAACTGACAGCGGATTGAGATCAGCGATTGCGTTGCTAAAACGTTTAAGGTCAGGAGTGTGCGTTTCCATAATTTACTCGGCTAATGTGCTAACTTCGTCAAAGGTCTTCAAAAAAGCATCAAACTGGGTTTCCACGCGTCCATCCACGGTTCCCATTACGCCTTTCACATAACAACCGCCGCGCGTAATATTTTCAGACGGGATAATTTTCGCCTGTCCGCCGGTAATCAACATCTGTTGATCGATCCAAGCAGAATCCAATTTTCTGGCGTCAATAGGGTTAAGGAAAATATTCAAATTACCCAAGCCGTGAGCGCTTTCCATAATTCGATTTAGATTATTTTGGAGGGCGTTTTTATCCAACTCCACGCCATCGCCAAACATCTTCCTCGAAATTTCCTTCAACATTTCGACCAAAATCTGTTCAGCTTGCAACATGAGCGCAGTTTTCCATACGCCCACTTCTTCAACCATTGTCTGGGTTGCTTTTATGGCATTTTCAAATTCAAGGAGCGCGTCATTCTGACCCTGTTGATAACCTTCTTTTTTTTGCTCATCAATTTCAGATTGAGCTTGCAAGATTACCTCGTCTGCCTCTGACTGAGCGGCAAGAATGATCTCCTCCGCCTGAATGCGTGCGCGATCCAGAATTACAGGAACTTCATTTTCTGGATTAAATTGCTCCGATTGACCTGCGCTTCCCGATAAAAATTTTGCAAGACTCGCCTGATCTTGTTCATCGGAAGAATCTTCAGCCATCTCGATAAAAGTCCACTCGGCTTTGCGAATAATGGCAGGTTCTAAATTTATACTGTTGGGCTGCCAGGAAATAAATTTTTTGCTCGTTCCCGTCAGATGCAGCGCTGACTTTTGTCCTTTTCCTTTATTATTTGTGTTGTCTTCTTCATCGCCAAAAAAATCAAGAACCTGTTTCTTTTGAATATCTTTTGTAGAAGCCAACACCTCAACACCCAACTCAGGCGGATTCCAAGCCGCATGTTTTTCATCAGAAGAAATATTCGTATGGATATTATTGAATGACTTCATCGCCGCCTCCGCCGCCGGAAATCACAATTTCACCGGCTTCTTCCAATGAACGAACGGCATCCACGATCTTTCGTTGGGATGTGTAAACATTCTTGGCTAACTGGGGTCCGAGAATATCAATTTCCTCTTTTAAGTTTTCGCGCGCTCTTTCCGAAAGCGCGGAATACATTTTTTCTTTAAGATGTTCAGGCGATCCCTTGAGAGCCAGCGCCAGATCAGTTTTGTTGATATCGCGCAGAACGCGCTGCATTGAACGGTCATCCAGTTTGATCACATCATCGAATGTGAACATGTTGGCGCGGATTTCTTCAACCAGTTTGGCGTTGGTGGTTTCCAGGGCTTCAAAAATGGATTTCTGCGCGCCGCGATCCACCTGGTTGAGCATTTTCACCAAAAAAGCCACGCCGCCAGTCGCCCGAAAATCAGCTTCATTGATCACACTGGAAAGTTTGTTCTTAAGACTTTTTTCGACTTGCTGAACCACCTGCGGAGAAACACGATCCATGGCAGCCAGGCGCAGGGTCACCTCGATCTGATTTTCCTTGGTCATGCTGGTAAGAATATCTGCCGCAACCTTCGCCTCCAAATAGGAAAGCACCAAAGCAATAGTTTGGGGCATTTCCTCCTGGAGCAGTATCGCAACTTCGTGCGCGTTGGCATTTTTGAGCATCTCAAAAGAAGAGAGTTGTTGATGGATTGAAATACGCTCCAAAATTTCCGTGCCGCGGCGTGGTCCAACTGCACGCGCCAAAAGCTGACGGCTATACTCAATCCCGCCGCGCTGCTCGGCGCCATCTGCCAGACTTAATTCACAGGCTTCTTTCAAAGCCTCATGACGAACTGAAGGCGCGACCACGCCAGCCTTACCCAATACCAAAAGGACTTGTTCGATCTCGCCTTCGTTCAGGTACTGAAGCACCTTCGAGGATAGATCAACGCCCAATCCAAGCAAGAGCGCAGAGGCTTTCTCAAGCCCGGTAGCTTTCTCAAGCCCAGGGGTCATGACTTTTTACCTTCATTCAACCAGATTTGAATAATATCTGCCACCGTGGCAGGATTCTCTTCTGTCAGTCTCGAAATAACTCGTGCATTTTGTTCATCCTCAGAGGCTGTAGCCTGACGGTTTTTGGAATGGATCTGCACGACAACATCTTCATTGCCAGTTTTTCCGGCGGCTAACTGATTATTCTGTTCCGCAAGATGAGAAAGTGCGGTGGACAAATCGGCCTGCAGCTTCAAAGCGGGACCTGCATATTCATTTTGCAGCGCAGCCATTTCACTTGCTGGGCGCATAATAGTTTTCCAGTTTTCCTTGGACGCGTTTCGCACATTGTTGATCATCCGCAGGGTAAAGAATAACAGGGCAAGCACTACCAGCGCCGCCCCAACGCTCATTCCAATCCGCAGATAAAGTTCCTGTTGCTGCTGTTTCGCCAATTCCAAAGCCAACGCATCCAGCGCAGTCCGATCGAAGGCATAAGTTTCAACAACAATCTGATCGCCGCGAGTTGAATCAATGCCAGCGGCTACTTCAACTGCTGATTTTATGGATGCCAATTGAGTCGCATCGCTAATACCGTCCACCATCACAGATACCGACATGCGGTTGATTTTTCCTGGAGCGATAACTTCGTGCAACTGAGTTTGGCTGACCTCGTAATTCAAGGTTTCTTCGCTGCGCTGATACGTGGAAGATCCTGTGCCCGTTGTCGTAGCAACCGGGGTCGGCAAATTGGAAGTGGCGCCTGGAACCCCGCCTGTCGTACCGCCATCACTTGAACTCTCATTAATGGTTTGTGAGCTACGGAGAGCTACTTCGGTAGGCGCGTAAGTATTGGAAGTGATTTCGCGCTGAGTCCAATCCATTTCCACAGTGGCTTGCACGACCGAACGGCTGGGTCCTAAAATTTTATCCAGAATGGATTGCACTCGCTTTTGCACTTCAGCCGCATAAGCCAGTTCGACTGCGCGTTGATCATCTTTTAGGGACTGATTCGATTCGCTATCGGTGCCCATCCCATCTGCCAGCATATTCCCTTCACTATCCACCACAACTACGTTTTCAGATTTCAGCCCTTCAACACTACTGGCGACCATATGGGTAATCGCCCGTACCTGGGTTGCATCCAACTTGCGACCAGGAGTAACCTGAATGGTGACAGAGGCGGTACTGAGTGCCTGGTCAGAGGAAAGCAGGGATTTCTCGGGAGTCACCAAATGAACTCGCACAGCCTGCACGACATCTAGGCTGCCAATGGTCCGTTCCAATTCCCCTTCAATGGCGCGTTGATAATTGACTTTTTGGGAAAATTCAGTCATCCCTAGCATCGAAGTTCCGCTAAACAATTCATATCCAACGGTACTCGATTGTGGAAGTCCGGCACTGGCCATCAACAAGCGGGCGGAATAAACCTGATCACTAGGAACCTGGATAGTGCCGCTGCTTTTGATCTGATACGGAATACTGCTCTCATCCAGTTTCTGGACAATCTGAGCGGCATCTGTTTCGCTTAGTCCGGTATAGGCAACCGAATAACTTGGGGTATTCGCCCAGTTTACCAATACCGGAGTCAGGATCAACACTGCCAGAATTAACGTCACCATGGTGATTTGTTTTCCCAGGCTTTGTTTCTTCCAATACACTGTGAATTGCTGTTGAATAGATGCAAACATGATTCAGGTTCCCAATAGGTTTAGACTTGCATTCTCATCACTTCACGATAGGCCTCAACCAGCTTGTCGCGAATGCCAAGGGCTACGTTGAAATTAACATTATTTTCTTCCAGCCCGATCATTACTGTATGCAGGTCCACGTTTTCACCCCGCGCCATTTTTTCAACCAGAGCATCTGAATTTAGCTGGGATTGGTTAAGGGTGGTCAGCATATCCTCAAAGGTTTTAGTGATCTGCGTGGTGTTGCTGCTTGAAGAAGATTTCTGCGTAGAGCCGAATTCAGGTATGGGTGGGATCGGATTGGGACTAATGGATTGGATTGCCATGTTTACCTGCCTATCTCAAGGGCTTTTAATGCCATACGTTTTACGGCTTCAACAGAAGCCAGGTTGGCTTCGTAAGAACGGGTTGCAGAGAGCATATTGGTCATCTCAACCACAATATCCACGTTCGGGTAGGTGACAAAACCTTCAGCGTCTGCATCAGGGTGTGTGGGGTCATATACCCTGGGACCTGTTTCGGTGTCGGTGGTGATCTCAGCCACCCGCACACCACCCTGCAAGCCGCTCAATTGACCACGGCGGGCGGCGATAAGCTTGGGTAAAAAGGTGTTTTTTTCTTCAGGCATAAAAACAGCATCCTGACGTTGATAGGCGCCGCCTTTTTCAGTTCGCGTGGTTTGCGCATTCGCAATATTGTTCGAGATCAAATCCAAACGCAAACGCTGTGCAGTAAGTCCGGATGAACCAATACGGAGAGATTCCCAAAAACTCATGTTTTGCTCCTTGTTGGTCTGATAGTACCAAACCTGGAGGATTAAGGAAGTAAAAGCAGTGTGAAGTTAAAATAAATTTTATGTGAATAAAAACAAAGCGCCAACTTCCTTGCGGAAAGGCGCTTGTTCTTTATTTGCCCGATCAGGCTTCAATTTTCAATGCCGGGAGTGATTTTTAGGCTATTGAGCCTGACTTATCAAGTTAAGATGTTGCCCAGGGAAGTGAAATATGCAGGGGCAGTGCTGACACTAACGGGGACTTGTCGGGTGGCAATTTTCTGTTCGGTAACAACCCAGGCGCTGCGCAGTTCAGTAAGCGTGGTGATGGCAGAAGCGTAATCACTTTTACGGATGCATTCCAGGCACCATTGGTACAGGCTAAACAGTCCGCTTGAAACTTCAGGATAATCCAAATCCAGGGCATCACGGAGCGCGCTGATGGTCGTGATGGATTTACTAAAATCCTGTTGTTCGCAGGAACGGATCGCCAGATCGTAGGTCATAATTACCAGGCGAAGCGGGCTGGCATTCATTACATCTTGTTTTCGATATTGATT
>Ga0335397_10001573_pt1 | contig 31121 bp, 23 predicted proteins | sample MAT04_FD_205740 | JGI IMG/M metagenome (GOLD analysis project Ga0335397, IMG submission 205740) | Freshwater microbial communities from Lake Fryxell liftoff mats and glacier meltwater in Antarctica - MAT-04 (spades assembly) (version 2) ... | reverse complement strand
GACGGCGATGCGTTCAGCACCGTGACCGCCGTCAACGGCAGCGCGAGCATCGTGATCTGTGCACCGAAATGCGTGACCACGACGGACGCGAAAATGCGGCGATAGTTAGGATCGTTGAGCAGGTCGCCGGCTGGCAGCGCAGGCAACCGGAACATGGAGCGCAATCGCGACCCAATCTGGCGCAGCAACGAGCTAAAGAGTAACAAAACAGCTTGCATGGCAAACCTCGAAAATAGCGTTTGTGCGGGGGGCGCTAACGATGCGGGTGACGCATGGCTTACGCTCATCGCGACGAAGAAAACAAAGCGGCGAAGAGCTGAGCGTCGCTGAGACGATCAGCGCACACTGCGCAGGCGGTGGTAGTCGAGCGTGCCGTAGTGACGGCTGGGGTGACTCTGAATCCCCCACGCGCTGCAATGCAGCGCGGTCGTTAACCCGTCAACGCGGATGCTTTGGATTAGCCCAAGCTGGACGCATTCCAGCCAGTGAAACCGCAGCAACCATCGCGACGCCGATTACGCTGTGTGTGGCGCTAGAGGAGTAGATGAGTGCGGTCTGCATTGGGGCGTCCTTTCTGGTGCGGAAGTGAAATCAGTGCTGCGCTTGTGGCGCGCCTGATTGAGCACGAAGGTAATGCTACAACGGGCGAGCGCCCGATGCCCAGCGCCAGTGCCGGTAAATGGAAACAGCGAAGCCATAGCGTGTCTGCGATGCGACATTGCGACGTCATTTTGCGTTGATCGAACTAGCAGCTTTACGCAGAGATTGCTGACTGATAAAGGGCTAAAGCCGATTTACCCCTATAGTCGATAAGCATCAAAATAAGCGCCTAGCCCATCTACAGACGTCATTTCATAGAAAAAGCCGTTACCGAAAATAGACTTGCTGCGCGGAGATGTCGTTAGATCACAGTAGCGTATTCAGTGCCTTCTTCTGCGTCTCAATATCCTCACCCCGCCGCTTCGCCAGATCGGCAAACTGATCGTCACCGAGCTTGCCCACGGTGAAAAATTGCGATGCCGGATGCGCGAAGTAAAAACCGCTTACGCTTGACGCTGGCGTCATGGCATAGGACTCAGTCAGTGCCATGCCGATTGCGCCGGCGTTGAGTACGCGGAAGAGGTCAATTTTTTCCCGATGATCGGGGCAAGCGGGATACCCGGGAGCCGGGCGAATGCCGCGAAACTTTTCTTTGATCAGCGCGTCGTGGTCGAGTTTTTCATCATACGCATAGCCCCAAAAATCTTTGCGCACACGCTCATGTAAATGTTCGGCAAATGCCTCCGCCATGCGGTCGGCCAGCGCCTTGAACATGATGGAGTTGTAGTCATCGCCCGCGTTCTCGAACGCAGCCAGACGATCATCACCGCCGAGGCCCGTGGTGACGGCGAACAGTCCGAGGTAATCGGCGTGACCGCTGTCGCGCGGCGCGACGAAGTCGGCAAGCGCAAAATTCGGGCGTCCCGCGTCCTTCGCGTTTTGCTGGCGCAAGGTGTGAAAACGCATGGCCACTTCGGTGTGCCCGCCGTCGGCAAATACGATGATGTCATCGCCGTCGCTCTGCGCGGGCAGCAAGCCGTAGGACGCATTCGCCGTGAGCCATTTTTCCTGCACGATACGCTTCAACATCGCCTGCCCGTCACGGAACACTTTCTGCGCTTCGTCGCCGACAATCTCGTCGTTGAGGATTTTGGGGTAGTTGCCCGCCAGATCCCACACCAGAAAGAACGGCGTCCAGTCGATGTACGGCACCAGCGCGGAGAGCGGGTAGTTGGTGAGTTGATGCACGCCCGTGTGCTTGGGCGTGGGCGGCGTGTAATGCAAATGATCGCCCGCGAACGGGAAGAAACGATTGGCGCGCGCGACTTCCAGTTCGAGCAACGGTGTCGCCTTCTTGTTGGCGTGACGTTCGCGAATCACTGCGTAATCAGCCGCAGTTTCTGCGACGAACGCAGGTTTCATTTCATCGCTCAAGAGAGCCGTGGCAACGCCGACCGCGCGCGAGGCGTCCACCACATGAATCACGGGATGTCTGTAATTGGGTGCGATTTTTACGGCCGTGTGCATGCGTGAGGTGGTCGCGCCACCGATCAACAGCGGCACATGAAAGTCCAGCCGATCCATCTCTTTCGCCACGTAGGCCATCTCTTCGAGCGAGGGCGTGATGAGGCCGGAGAGCCCGATAATATTGGCGTTCGAGTCCTTGGCAGCGGCAAGAATCTTGTCGCAGGAAACCATCACGCCGAGATCGATTACTTCGTAGTTGTTGCACTGAAGCACCACGCCGACGATATTCTTGCCGATGTCATGCACGTCGCCCTTGACCGTCGCTAAAACGATCTTGCCTTTGGTCTTGGCCTTGGTGCCGAGAAGACGTTTTTCTTCTTCAATAAACGGCACCAGATGCGCCACGGCCTGCTTCATTACGCGCGCAGATTTCACCACTTGCGGCAAAAACATTTTGCCTTGACCAAACAGATCGCCGACCACGTCCATGCCCGCCATCAAAGGCCCTTCAATGACTTCCAGCGGACGCGCGAAGCCCTGACGTGACTCTTCAGCGTCTTCAACGATGAACGTATTGATGCCTTTAACCAGCGCATGCTTCAGCCGTTCGTTCACCGGCAATTCACGCCAGCTCAAGTCCTCAACGCGCGCTTTGCCGCCGCCTTTGACCGTCTCCGCTAACGTGAGCATGCGCTCAGTCGCGTCCGCGCGGCGATTGAGAACCACGTCCTCGCAGTGTTCGCGCAGGGCGGGATCGAGCTCGTCGTAGATGCCGACCTGGCCTGCGTTGACGATGCCCATCGTGAGCCCCGCCTTGATTGCGTGATAGAGGAATACCGTGTGCATCGCTTCGCGTACAAGGTCATTACCACGGAACGAAAACGACATGTTCGAGATGCCGCCGGAGGTCTTCGCGCCGGGAAGATTCTGCTTGATCCAGCGCACGGCTTCGATGAAATCGACGCCGTAGTTGTTGTGCTCTTCAAGTCCTGTCGCGAGCGCAAAAACGTTCGGGTCGAAAATGATGTCTTCTGGTGGGAAGCCCACCGTTTCAACGAGAATTTTGTAAGCGCGCTCGCAGATTTCAATCTTGCGCTGGTAGGTATCAGCCTGACCTTTTTCGTCAAACGCCATCACTACTGCTGCGGCACCGTGACGGCGCAACAGACGTGCGTACTTCAGAAAACTCTCTTCGCCTTCTTTTAGCGAAATCGAGTTAACGATGCTCTTACCCTGCACGCATTTCAAACCCGCCTCAATCACTTCCCACTTCGACGAATCGATCATCACCGGCACACGCGAAATATCCGGCTCGGTCGCGATAATGTTCAAAAATTTCATCATCGCGGCTTTGCTGTCGAGCATCGCCTCATCCATGTTGACGTCGATGATCTGTGCGCCGCTCGCGACCTGTTGCCGCGCCACCTCAACCGCGCCCGCATAGTCGTCATTGAGGATCAGTTTCGCGAATGCGCGCGAGCCGGTGACATTCGTGCGTTCACCGACGTTCACAAAAAGAGATTCGGGGCCGATTTCGAGCGGTTCAAGCCCGGAGAGATGCATGGTCGTGTTCATGCGTGTATTTTCTACGAATTGGAAGTGCGGGTCGATTCCACTTGTGGAAGCGGCTTTAGCCGCGAATCGCCTCTGCTTAACGTCTATCGCGGCTAAAGCCGCTCCCACACTTGCTTAACGGTCGATTGTGGAGCTAAACCGTGTAATTCAACGCCAACCGCCCGCCAGCCGGATAAATGGTCTGCCCTGTGAGATAACTCGATTCATCGCTGGCCAGAAAGAGCGCCACATTCGCCACTTAGTCGGGCTCGCCCAGACGCCCCATAGGTGTCCGGCTCATCACCTTTTGCTTCGCCTCTTCGCTGCCAAGCACGGCCTTTTTGGCCAGTTCCGTAGCGATGGTGCCGAGCCCCATCCCGTTCACGCGAATGCCGTGCGGCGCAAGGCCCATCGCCATCACTTTGGTGAGCTGATTGACGCCGCCTTTGCTGACCACGTAGGGTACCTGATTCGGAATCGCCAGTACGGCGTTCACCGAGGACATGTTGATGATGCAACCCGCCGTCTTCGCTCGAACCATTTCGCGCGCCACGGCTTGTCCGCAGAGAAACATGCCTTTGAGGTTGAATCGCAACACACGGTCAAAATCTTCCTCGGCGAGACCGAGAAATCAGCGGCGTCCGTGATGCCCGCATTGTTGACCAGCACGTCGATTGATCCATAGCGCTTGACTGTCGTTGACACCAGATGCTCCGCGCTTTCCTTCGTTGAAACGTCTACCTCGACGAACAGCGCGTCCATCGCTTCCGTCGGTGCTTTGACGTCCGCTACGACCACCTTCGCGCCTTCGCGGAGGAACACCCGAGCGCGGGCAGCTCCGATGCCGCTGGCTCCGCCGGTGATGATTCAAACTTTGTCTTTGAGGCGCACTTCTACTGCTCCTGCAAATCGTCAATTCGTGCGAGGTGCCAGCGCAAAACGTGCAACAGGTTCGCCTCAGACGCGATGCCCTGACCCGCGATGTCAAATGCTGTTCCGTGATCCACGCTTGATCGCAGAAACGGCAGGCCAATGGTCACATTGACCGCGCTATCGAGTCCCAGCAGTTTCACCGGGATCAAACCCTGATCGTGATACATCGCGAGTACGACGTCAAATTCGCCTGTTCGGGCACGCATGAAAACGGTGTCCGGTGGCAAAGGATCGGTGACTGAAATTCCTTGCGCACGCGCTTCGGCGATTGCGGGAACCAGCACGCGCTCTTCGTCATCGCCCAGCATGCCGCCTTCACCCGCGTGCGGGTTAATGCCTGCGACGGCAATGCGTGGCTTCGACTTGCCAAGCCATCGGCCAGCGGCGTGCGTGAGCTGGATTTTTTGCAGCACAAGCGCTGGCGTCAATGTTTCGAGCGCCTTGGACAAGGGCAGGTGAATCGTCGCAAGGACCACTTGCAAATGCTCGCTCGCGAACATCATTGCGAAGCGGTCCGTGCCCGCCAATCCCGCAATTCGCGCAAGGATTTCGGTGTGCCCTGGGTCGTTGACACCCGCTGTACGCAGCGCAAGTTTGTTGATGGGCGCTGTCGCCATGCCACAGGTGAGGCCTTTCATGCTTAGCTCTGCGGCCTCCACGATGGCAGCGTTCGCAGCGCGGCCAGCCTCGGCCGAGACTGTGCCGGGTGGCGGCAAAGTCTCAAGTGTCGCAACCGGGTGCAACGCGATCTGGTGTTCATGCAAATCCGGAACGACAGCGCGCAGGTCAACCTTCGCAACGCTGAAAGTCGGCGCGTAGCGGCTCAATGCATCAACGAGCACCAGCGGTTCGCCAACCACAACCACCCGGCCCCGAAGGATCGCATCCTGCGCGAGCGCTTTGGCAACGATCTCAGGCCCAACGCCTGCGGGATCGCCCATCGTGAGAGCGAGTGGTTTTTGTGCGAGCGCGTTCATCACAAATTGTGGCAGCGCGCGAGATAAAGGCGGGTTGCGCCATCCAGTCCTAGCCAAATCGCATCAGCAATCAATGCGTGACCAATCGAGACTTCCTCCGGCGCGACGTCACGAATGAAGTCCGGCAGGTTATGCAAATTCAAATCGTGACCTGCATTGACACCGAGGCCGAGCTCTCTCGCTCGTGACGCGGCTTGAACGAATTTTTGCAGCGCTACCCCTGCGCCGCCCGTACCCCCCGCCGCAAACGCCACCGCATAAGGCTCCGTATACAGCTCAATCCGATCTGCACCCGCCGCATGCGCCGCCTCAACCGCTGAAATTTCAGCATCAACAAAGACGCTCACGCGAATGCCCTTATCTTTGAGTCGCCCAATCAGCGGCTGCACTGCATTCATCTCTGCGCCCGCCGCGAACCCCCGGTTGGACGTACTCACGCCCACCGCGTCGGGGACAAACGTCGCCTGATGCGGCAGCGCGGCTTCTACAATCGCCATCAGGTTGTGATGCGGATTGCCTTCGATATTGAATTCGCGATCAGGGTATTGCTCGAGCAACGCAGCCAGTGGAGCGATGTCATTCAGGCGAATGTGTCGCTCATCGGGGCGCGGATGCACGGTGATGCCATTGGCACCCGCATCGAGAATGGTTTTGGCGGCGTGCAGCAAGTCGGGCAGGCCGTTGTCGCGGCTGTTGCGCAGTAACGCGATGCGATTGATATTGGCAGAAAAATGAGTCACTTGTTTACCAAAATGAGGAGTAGTGATGCGAACGGTTGAGACGAGAGACGCCATTGTGCAAGAAATGAAGGCGCGCGGCTTTTGTCTGGTGTCACCGCGACACGTTGAAGCGTGCTTTGGCGTGGCTGACACGGCCCTGTTACCGCTGTCTCCGACGTGGAACGATTTGCCGCGTGACGGTTATTTGAAAGACGGTGGCAAGTATCGTTCGCGGCGGCACAGTAGTTTTGTGCAAACCGTTGTACCGCCGGAGTTAACGCAAGTCCCGCATCGGGCGCACTGGCAGCCTGTCGATTACAACGCGCTGCACGGTGGTATTGAGCGCATGTTTGAGCCGATTGCGCCGTCTGTTTGCGATAACGCTGCATGGCGGGGTTTGCTTTCGGGGCTGGGGCAGGTGTTTTCCGATGTGAGTGCCGATGCCAGGTGGTTCATCGAAGCGCATCAGTTTCGCATCGACACGGCGGAAGGTATTGGCCGACCCACGCCCGAGGGCGCGCATCGCGACGGGGTAGATTTCGTCGCCGTAATTCTGGTGAATCGTCAGGGCGTGAAAGGCGGCGAGACGCGTGTGTTCGATGCGCATGGCACGAGCGGCGTGCGCTTCACGTTGACCGAGCCGTGGTCGGTGCTGTTGCTCGATGACGTACGGGTGATTCACGAGACAACGCCGATCCAGCCCGACGGGCCGGAGGGCGTGAGGGACACACTGGTGCTGACGTATCGCGCGGGCAGTTTTCAGGATCCAAAGTAGGTGCGCGGCTTTGTGGGAGCGGTTTCACCGCGATTTCTCGTGCGCAACCGATCGCGGTAAAACCGCTCCCACAAGAACACAACGACGCCAAATAAAACGGCCCCGAAAGGCCGTTTTCGCAACGAGAGAAGAGGCTTAAGCCGCCTTCTTGTCCATATCCCGCAACTCGCGCCGCAGAATCTTGCCGACCGGCGTTTTTGGCAGATCGGCGCGGAAGACCACATACTTTGGTTTTTTGTAACCCGCGAGGTTTTTTTCGCAGTAGTCGCGCACTTGCTGTTCGGTCAGATTCGGGTCTTTCTTGACCACGAAGACCTTCACTGCCTCGCCAGACTTTTCATCCGGGACACCGATCACTGCGCATTCCATGACGCCGGGGCAGCTCGCCACGACGTCTTCAACCTCGTTCGGATAGACGTTGAACCCGGAAACGAGCACCATGTCTTTCTTGCGATCCACGATCTTTACGTAGCCGCGCTCGTCGATCACGCCGATGTCACCCGATTTGAAGAAACCATCGGTCGTGAAGACGTTCGCCGTTTCGTCGGGACGCTGCCAGTAGCCCGCCATGACCTGCGGGCCTTTGATGCAAATCTCGCCCGGATCACCCGTCTTGACGACGTTGTTGTCATCGTCGCGAATGGAGATGTCGGTGGACGGCAAAGGCATGCCAATGGTGCCGGAATACGCTTCGGAATCCGTTGGATTGCAGGTCGCGGACGGTGACGTTTCGGACAAACCGTAGCCCTCAACAATCGGGCAGCCCGTCGCCGCCAACCATTTGTCAGCCACCGCGCGTTGCACCGCCATGCCGCCACCGTTCGAGACGCGCAAATTGCTCACCTGCAACTCGGAGAACGTCGGGTCATTAACCAGCGCGTTGTACAGCGTGTTGACCGCCGGGAACATATGTAGCTCGAAGCCTTTGAGCGCTTTGATCGTGCCCGGAATATCACGCGGATTCGGGATCAGAATCGCATGCCCACCGGTGCGCGTCACCAGCAGGTAGCAAATCGTGAACGCGAAGATGTGATACAGCGGCAGCGCGCACACCGTGTTCAATTGCTCTGGAGGCTTCGACTTTTTCGGGTTATTTAGCGCCGGTTGCATCCAGGCCTCGGATTGCAGAACGTTGGCGATGATGTTGCGATGAAGGAGCGTTGCGCCCTTCGACACGCCCGTCGTTCCGCCCGTGTATTGCAGCACTGCCGGGTCGTCAAATTTGGCTTTTGACGGCGACAGCGCGAGTGGTTTGCCTTTCGCCATCGCATCGTTGAATTTCACGGCCGTTGGCAGAGAAAACGCGGGCACCATTTTCTTTTTGCTGCGCACGACATAGTTAACGAGTGCGCCTTTGAGCAGACCAAACATGTCGCCCATCGCGGCAACAATGACGTGCTTCACGGGCGTTTTGTCGAGCACCTGCTGCAAGGTCGCAGCAAAGTTTTCAAGGATGATGATCGCCTTCGAGCCCGAGTCTTTCAACTGATGCTCAAGCTCACGCGGCGTGTACAGCGGGTTCACATTCACCGCAACAAAACCGGCGCGCAGCACGGCGGCCACGGCCACTGGGTACTGCAACACGTTCGGCATCATGAGTGCTACGCGATCACCCTGTTGCAGGCCGAGGCTTTGCAAATAGGCACCGAGTGCGCGGGAATAAGCATCCACTTCGCCATACGTCAGCGTCTTGCCCATGCAGGTAAACGCTGGGCGCGTGGCATACTTTTGATAGCTCTCTTCGAGCAATTGCACGATGGAGGCGTACTGATCGTATTTGATCGTCGCCGGTACGCCTTTGGGATAATTTTTAAGCCACGGTTGATCCATGGGGGCCTCCTTTTTCGTGTCGCTGAATGTTGCGCAGTTTTGCACTTTTTTGTGAGATTGCGTCCCGTTGCTGACGGGGCTTGCGTGTCTTGTCTGTCCTCACAGTGCAGACATCTCAGCGAGGCATGATAGCAGCGCTTTCGCGCGCTACAGCGCACGAAAACCAGCGGTTCTGAAAGACAGTTCAGGCACACAACTTATGGCTGTAATGACCAATGCATAAGGGCTAAGGGCGAAAAATGATAGTAATCGAGTGCGGGAATAATGCGACGCAATCCCCAATTCAACTGGGGTTCTGGCGAAAAGCTATATACCCACCCAATACAATATTGGCATGGCTTTACTTACCCTACAAAACGCTCACCTCGCATTTGGTCTCGCCCCGCTCCTCAATGGTGCGGATTTTGCAATTGAAACGCGCGAACGGATCGGCCTGATCGGTCGCAACGGCGCTGGCAAAAGCTCGCTCCTGAAAGTGCTGGCACGCACGCAGGTGCTCGACGACGGCGCGATGGCGCTGCAAGGCGGCGTGCGCATCACCACGGTTCCGCAGGAGCCAGTATTTGCTTTAAACACTACGGTGTTCGAAGCGGTTTCAAACGGCGTGTCACGCGCACGTGAACTGCGTGACGAATACGAAAAACTGGCGGTCGAGGGCGGCGACGAGCACACGCTCTCCGACATGCAACACGAAATCGATGAGCTCGACGGTTGGGCGTGGGAATCGAAGGTTGCAACCACGCTTTCGCAGCTAAGCCTGAACCCGGACACGCTGGTCTCAACACTCTCCGGCGGACTGAAAAAGCGCGTCTCGATTGCACAGGCGCTGGTCGGCGCACCCGACGTGCTGCTGCTCGACGAACCGACCAATCACCTCGATCTCGCAGCCATCGCGTGGTTGGAAACGATGCTGCAAAGCTTCAAGGGCTCGGCCGTGATCATCAGCCATGACCGCACGTTTCTCGACAACGTTGTCACGCGAATCGTCGAGCTGGATCGCGGCAAACTCACGGGCTTTCCGGGCAACTATTCGGCGTACGAAACGCAAAAGGCCGCGCAGCTCGAATTCGAGGCCACGGTCAACGCCAAATTCGACAAATTCCTCGCGCAGGAAGAAGTGTGGATTCGCAAAGGCGTCGAGGCGCGCCGCACCCGCAACGAGGGCCGTGTGCGGCGTCTCGAAGCGCTACGCGACACCCGTGAAAAGCGCCGTGATTCGCTCGGTCGCGTCAAGCTCGAAATCACCAGCGGCGCGCAGTCCGGCAAGATCATCGCCGAGCTGACCGACGTGTGCAAATCCTTCGGCAATAACGTGATCGTGAAAGACTTCACCAGCACCATTTTGCGCGGTGACAAGATCGGTCTGGTCGGCCCGAACGGTATCGGCAAAACGACGCTTTTGAAACTGATCCTCGGCGAGCTGCAGCCCGACAGCGGCAAGATCAGAACCGGCGCAAAGATGCAGGTCGCGTACTTTGATCAACTCCGCGACGGCTTGAACGAAGAAGCCACGCTCGCCGAATTCATCGCGCCGGGCAGCGACTGGATCGAAGTCGGTGATCGCCGCGTTCACGTGATGACGTATTTGCAGGACTTTTTGTTCTCGCCGGCGCGCGCAAACGCGCAGGTGAAAATGTTGTCCGGCGGCGAACGTAATCGCCTGCTGCTCGCGCGACATTTTGCGAAGGAAGCCAACGTGCTCGTGCTCGATGAGCCGACCAACGATCTGGATATCGATACGCTGGAATTGTTAGAGGACAAGCTCGCCAACTACGAAGGCACTGTCTTCATCGTCAGCCATGACCGGCGTTTTCTCGACAACGTGGTGACGAGTTGCCTAGTTGCTGAAGGCAATGGTTTGTGGCGCGAGTACGAAGGCGGAATCACCGACTGGCAGGCGCAATCGAAACTGATGGCGTCGCTGGCGGAGGCGCAAAACTCGGGCGCTCCGGCCGCGCCCGTTGAGAAATCGACGAGCGCGTCGCCGTTCGGACTCGCGTCGTCGCAAGCGCTGATTGACGCCACGGCACCCAAGGCTGCCAAACCTGCTCCAGTCGTCGCTCCCGCAGCAAAGGCCAAACTTAACTTCAAAGATCAGCGTGAATTAGACGGCCTGCCAGCGAAGATCGAAATTCTGGAAAAAGAGCAAGCAGAGATCAATAAGTTGCTCGGCGAGGGCTCAATTTTTCAAACTGATCCCAAGCGCGCGACCACATTGGCGAAGCGCGCGAGCGAGCTTGATGAATTGGTCACAACAGCGATGGCGCGCTGGGAAGTTTTGGGCGGATAGTTGAGGCTGGTAGGCTGGGTGGCGACCCAGTCTACCGCTGACACAGCGGACAAAACACCGTCGCTCGCCCGCCATGCCGCATGAGTTTAAGCGGCGTTCCGCAGACTTTGCAAGGCTTTCCGTCGCGACCGTAAACGAAGTAGTCGAGCTGAAAATAGCCCGGTTCGCCTGAAGTGTTGACGAAATCGCGCAGCGTTGAGCCGCCCGCAGCAATGGCTTCGGTGAGGACGGTTTTCACTTGGTGCACGAGCTTTGCGTATCGGGCCAGCGAGATGCGGTTCGCGCCGCGGTTGGGGTGAATGCCCGCTCGAAATAGCGATTCATTCGCATAAATATTTCCGACACCAACCACGAGTGTGTTGTCCATCAACGCCTGTTTGATCGGCCCAGTGCGGCGACGGGTTTCGCGATATAGATATGCCGCGTCCAGCGCGTCGGTGAGCGGTTCGGGGCCAAGGAGCGCGAGCAGCGGCTGTGCCGCGTCTTCGCCTTCAAAAAAATGCATCGATCCGAAACGGCGTGGGTCGTTGTAGCGCAGGACGTAAGCGCAATCTTGCCCGGTCAGTTGAATCTCGACGTGATCATGCGTTCTCGGCGCGGGCAGCGTGTCGGCTCGGTGCGCGACAAAGCTGCCGGTCATGCCCAAGTGAGCGAGCATCGTGCCGGTGATTTGTGGGAGCGGTTCCACCGCGATTCCGCTTTCCGAGGGCAATCGCGATGGAACCACTCCCACAGATTCTGGGGCGCTCAACCGAAAAAGCAGGTATTTGCTGCGTCTTTCGACTTGAACAAGCGTGAGTCCGGCGAGCTGCATCTCAAATTCGGGTGGAATCGGCCAGCGCAGTCGTCGATTACGCACGATGACGCGGTCAATCTTTGCCCCCAAAAGAATGGATTCAAGGCCACGACGGACGGTTTCTACTTCGGGAAGTTCGGGCATTGGCTCTTGGCAATTCAGACTTCCAGCTAGTGTAGAAGCAAGCTTGAAAGCGGCGGCGGCCTGCGGTGTATGCTCCCGTTTATGAAGTACGCCCTCGCTCCGTTTGCCTCGAAATTTGCGACGCTGATTGCGGCTGTTGCCTTGTGCGTCAGTGGCAGTGCGTTCGCACAAAGTGCTGCCACTTCTCCGCCCGTTTCGATCAATGATCGCGCCGTAGTGTTGGGCATTCTCGCGGCCGAATTTTCATTACAAACCGGCGATATTGCGACCGCTGCCAATACCTATTACGAAGTGGCCAAACGTAGCCGCGATGCGAAAGTCGCCGAGCGCGCAGTGGACTTGCTGTTGCGGGCCCGACGTATTGATGAGGCAAAGGAAATCGCTGCGCTCTGGCAGGAGGCCGATGGCGGCTCGGTGCGACCACATCAGATTGTGTTGGCGCTCGCACTCACCAGTGCCGACGAGTTCCGCGCGATGGGCGCAATCACCTCTATCGCTACGCTCCCGGATGAACTACGCAGCGCGGCCATCATGGACGCGGCACGCCAGCTTGCGCTGTACCGTGATCGCGATTTCGCAGTGAAACTCGCGAGCGTTTTTACGCAGCAATTGCCGAAGTTGCCTGAGTCGCATTACGCGCTGGCCGTGGCGAGCACAGGAAATGAGAACAAGCGCGTTGGCGAGGCGTTGTTGGCCATTGATCAGGCGCTGAAACTGAAGCCAAATTGGCCACAGGCAGTGGCTGTGAAGTCGCGGCTCTTGCTGGCGCGCGGTCCGGTCGCTACTGGCGTGGAGTCCTCTCCCGGCGCGGCGGCAGTAACGTTGCTGGAGAACGCCATTGCTGCGAATGCTTCGACGAAGGCGCCTGCTGAAAATTCGACCGCGCCGGTAAAAGACGAGTCGCGCGAATTGCGTCTGGTTTTAGCGCGCACGCAGTTTGATCTGGAGAAATTCGCCGAGGCTAGAAAGCAATTTCTGGCGTTGGCAGAGGACGGGTTAGAAGACGCTGACGAGATGCGCCTCGCCGCGACGCTCTCTGCGTTTCAGGGTAAGGATTGGGACGTTGCGGAGCGCGAATTTACGGAATCGCTCGCTGCAGATCGCGGCGACCCGGCGGCGGTGCTCTATTACCTCGCGCGCATTTCCGAGGCCCGACTGCGATGGGGCGAAGCGGTGGATCGTTTTACCCAGGTTCCGCGCGGAGAGCGCTACTGGGAGTCGCAGTTGCGCATTGCCGGTGCACTGGCCCAGGACAAGCGCATGCCACTGGCGATCAGTCATTTGCGAGCGCTGAAACCCTCCAACGCGCTCGAACGCTTGAGTCTGGTGCAAACAGAGTCGACCTTATGGCGGGAAGCGGGTGACAACGTGAAGGCGTTTGAGGCGCTGGAGGCTGCACTTGTCACCGATGCTGACAATCCCGATTTGCTGTATGACAGCGCCATGCTGGCGGAGCGCATTGACCGCATGGAAGAAGCCGAAAAGCGTCTGCGCCGTGTGATCGCACTTCAGCCGACGCGGGCACACGCGTTCAACGCGCTCGGCTACAGCTTTGCGGATCGCAACATCAATCTCGACGAGGCGCGCACGTTGATCGAAAAGGCGCACGGCATCGCGCCTGAGGACGCCGCGATTCTCGACAGTATGGGTTGGATCGCATTTCGGCAGGGCCGTATGGCTGAGGCCGAGAGCTATCTCAGGCGCGCGCTCGATAAATTTCAGGATGGCGAGATTGCGGCGCACTTGGGCGAAGTGCTTTGGGCACAGGGTCGTCAGGACGAGGCGAAAAAAGTCTGGGACGCGCAGCTTAAGGTACAGCCCGATAGCGATATTTTGAAGAAGACTGTTGCGCGGCTTGCGAAGTAGATCGTTTCGCGGCGGCGTGGTGGCTGCGGCCATTGCGACGCTGTTTTTGTCAGGATGCGCGCTGCAACCTGCGGCTTTATCGGCAGCTTCGCAGTTAGTTGCTGCGGGCACTGCCCGAACTCAGTTCTCGCTCTCAGGTCGCTTCAGCGCCAAAAACGGCAACGAACAGGCGAGTGGGCAGTTTCGCTACGCCCAAAGCGGTGCTGATGGTGCGATGCGGCAGATGAACCTTTTTTCGCCGCTCGGTACGCCACTCGCGGAAATTAGCGCTGATCGCCAATCCGCCACCTTGACGCTCTCGAGCGGTGAGGTTCAGCGAGCCGCGTCGCTGACGGATTTGATGCGCACTGTGATTGATTTGCCGGTGACGGATGCGATGCTGTCCACGTGGTTGCAGGGGCTGCCCTTTGACACTAACGTTCTAGCTGCGGAGAACGCGGAGCGAGACGCCTCAGGCGCTCTGGCCCGTTTTGTCGAATCGGGTTGGGAAATCACGGTTTCCGCTCGCATGGAAGGAAACGCTGCCGCACCGAAGCGCATGCGCTGGAACATGCTGGGTCGACCGGACACAGAGATTCGGTGGGTGATCGATGAGTGGAGCGTACCTTGACCACGTTGTCACGACTGGTGCTGCCGGCACCAGCCAAGCTCAATCTGTTCTTGCATGTGACGGGTCGTCGAGCAGATGGTTATCACGAGCTGGAAAGCGTGTTCGTGCCGATCACGCTGGCTGACACGGTGACTTTGACGCTGCGGGACGACGGGCAGATCAGGTTGATTGACCCGCCGCCGGGATTGACTGAGGACAACGATCTGGCTTGCCGCGCAGCGCGGGCCTTGCAATTAGCCACCGCAACAAAGCTGGGTGTCGACATTCACCTGACAAAAGTCATCCCCCAAGGCGGCGGCCTCGGCGGCGGCAGTTCCGACGCGGCCACTACTTTGCTGGGGCTCAATCGATTGTGGTCGCTGGAGCTAGCGCGCGATCAACTACGTGCGATTGGGGCGAAGCTCGGCGCCGATGTGCCATTCTTTGTTTTTGGACGACCTGCGTTCGCGAGCGGCGTGGGTGAGCGGCTACTCGCAATGTCGCTCCCGCCGGCCAATTATGTTGTAGCGTTTCCGGACGCCGGTGTGGCAACCGCAAGGGTGTTTACCGATTCCGATCTCACGCGAAATACGCCCAGCGCAGCCAAAGACGTGTTCGCAGAAGACTACGGCCACAACGATTTGCAGCCTGTCGCCGAGCGCCTGCAGCCCCGAATTTCCGCGCTGTGCGATGCGTTTGCTCAAGCGGGCGCAAAGCCACGCATGACCGGATCTGGCGCAAGCGTGTTTGCGCAAAGCCCGGACGCGGCCTCGGCCAAGACCTTGTGCACGCTGCTGAACGGCGCAGGCTGGCAATGCTGGGCCGTTAAATCCATCGCCGATCACCCACTATTCAGCTTCGCGCCCGGTTGAAATGTTCACGCAAGCGGTGCTATAATTTCAGGCTTCCTGTGATGGTTTGAGTTGTCAAAACGTCGCAAGAAAAAGTGTAGGGGAGTCGCCAAGTGGTAAGGCACCGGATTTTGATTCCGGTATACGTAGGTTCGATCCCTTCCTCCCCTGCCACAAAAATTTGAAGACCTTGACACAACCTACTGCGCGACGATAACTCGTCGTTGCAGCGTGCTCACAATCCTCATGTACAAACGACGTACATCCCGGTTGTTCTGCGCGCTGCGCCTAGATTTATCGCCGCTCGCTACGGTTGTGTGAAGGTCTTGGATAACAGGCAAAGCGGTCTTAGAGCTTCACTCCAAGGCCGCTTTTTTTTCGATAGTCCGCAAACGATAGTTTCGAGCCCGCCATGAGTTTCCATGACATGATGGTCTTTACCGGCAATGCGAATGCCAAGCTGGCGCATTCGGTTGTTGAGCATCTGAGCCTGAGGCTCGGTAAGGCGCAGGTCGGCAAGTTCTCTGACGGCGAGGTGAACGTCGAAATCCTCGAAAACGTTCGTGGCAAAGATGTGTTCGTGTTGCAGTCCACCTGCGCACCGACCAACGACAATTTGATGGAACTGGTGATCATGGTCGACGCGCTGAAGCGCGCTTCGGCCGGTCGAATCACCGCCGCGATGCCGTACTTTGGCTATGCCCGTCAGGATCGTCGGCCACGATCAGCGCGGGTTGCGATTTCGGCGAAAGTCGTTGCTGACATGTTGTCGGCGGTGGGTGTCGATCGCGTGCTGACGATGGATTTGCATGCGGATCAGATTCAGGGCTTTTTCAATATTCCTGTTGACAATATTTATGCGACGCCGATTTTGCTCGCGGATATCTGGAAGCAGAAATACGAAAACCTCCTGGTGGTGTCGCCGGACGTCGGTGGCGTGGTGCGTGCTCGCGCCGTTGCCAAACGTCTCGACACCGATCTCGCGATCATCGACAAACGTCGTCCCAAGGCGAACGTGTCGGAGGTCATGAATATCATTGGTGATGTGGCGGGTCGTACCTGCCTCATCATGGACGACATTGTCGATACGGCGAATACGTTGTGTAAAGGCGCGCAGGCGTTGAAGGACAACGGCGCGGTCAAGGTCATCGCGTATTGCACACACGCTGTGCTGTCGGGCGAAGCAGTGAACCGCATTGCTGGCGATGCGATTGATTCTCTGGTGGTGACGGACACGATTCCGTTGTCAAAAGAAGCGCATGCGCTTGGCAAAATCCGCCAGATTTCGAGCGCACAATTGATCGCCGAGACGATGCAACGTATTAGCAACGAGGACAGCGTATCGTCGTTGTTCACTGAATAAGCATTCTGGACCCCGGCCTGCGCCGGGGCTTAGACCACGCCTAAAGCGAGGTCTCGTTTTTTCCCGCACGCAATAGTGCGAGCGGGCTTTTGACGTCACACTGGTCGCGGTGTCACGACAAAATCAATAACCATCATTGGAGTTACAAAAATGGCAACCGAATTCACCGCGTTCTCGCGGTCAGCGCTGGGCAGTAGTGCGAGCCGCCGCCTGCGTCTTACGGCCAAAGTGCCGGGCATCGTCTATGGCGGCGAAGCCAAACCGGAAATGATCGAACTCGATCACAACGCACTGTGGCACGCGCTCAAAAAAGGAGACTTCCACAGCTCAATCCTTACGATGACCGTGGACAAAGCCAAGAGCCAGGTTCTCCTGCGCGATGTGCAATATCACCCGTTCAAACAGCTGATCCAGCACATCGATTTTCAGCGCGTTGAAGCGGGCAAGAAGATCCATATGAAGGTGCCGGTTCACTTCGTGAATCAGGACATCTCGCCTGCGGTGAAACTCTCCGCAGCCGTGGTTAACCATGTCCTTTCCGACGTTGAAATCTCGTGCTTGCCAAAAGACTTGCCGAAGTTCATCGAAGTGGACATGCAAAACCTCGTCGCGGGTTCGTCGATTCACGCCTCTGACGTGAAACTGCCTGACGGCGTATCGCTCGTGTTCCATGGCCGCAACAAAGATGCGGTGTTCGCCACCGCGTCGACGGTCAAGGAAGACGCCTCTGCAGCCGTTGAAGGCGCACCAGTCGCCGCTGAAGTTGCCGCGTCCAAGCAGAAGGCCCCGGCCGCTCCTGCTGCTGTGCCAAACAAAGAAGGCGCAAACAAGGACAAGGACCTCAAGAAGAAAAAATAGTCTTCTACAGTTCGAAAAAGGCCCGCGCTCGCGGGCCTTTTTTTATTGGACGAGAGCGCATAGCTTTCTCGTAAAAGTGCCTCCTGTCGCGGGCTAGCTGCCATATTCGAAATAAGTCGACACACCGCAAAATCGCCAATTAGCCCCGATGTAATCGACGTTTCACCAAAAAGCTATTAACCAGCGTTTACACTGTGGAACTGTAATTTCGTCTGCCCCATCGTTCTGTGACTTTCCCCAAACTACCCATCAAACTCGTCGTTGGCCTCGGTAATCCTGGCCCCGAATACGAACGCACGCGGCACAACGCGGGGTTCTGGCTGGCCGAGGATGTGGCGCACGAAATTGGCGGAAGCTTTGTCAGCGAGAAGAAATTTGACGGGCTGATTGCGCGAGGCACGGACGGGACGAGTGAAGTGCGTGTTCTCAAGCCGCAAAAGTACATGAACCTCTCAGGTCAAAGTGTCGCCGCAGTGGCCGATTTCTACAACATCGCACCCGCAGAAATCCTCGTCGCGCACGACGAACTTGATCTCAACGCTGGGGACATCAAATTCAAATTCGGTGGCGGTCACGCTGGGCACAACGGCCTGCGCGATATTCAGGCGAAGCTTGGCACCGGCGAATATTGGCGTCTGCGCATCGGCATCGGGCATCCGCGCGAGTCTTTGAACGCGCATCAACCGGTCGCCGATTGGGTGTTGCAGCGGCCACGTCGGGACGAACAGGACGCAATTGAAGTGGCCATTGAGCGTGCGCTCGCCGTCTGGAAGTTTCTCGCGCTTGGCGATACCGAAAGCGCTGTGAAGCATTTGCATACGAAGTCCAAGACATCATCGAAAGCAGACCCCACATAATGTTGGCATGTTGAGTCGGGCGAAACATCAGGTGGATCAAGTGCGCTGCTCATTGCGCCAAGTCCGTTTGCGACCCGATCCTTCGCGCACTCAGGAAGACGACGAGATTTGCGGAAATGAATAACTACCCAACATGAGTGCTCTCGCCACCGCCGCCGCGCTACTCGCAGCCGCAGTCCTGCTGGTGCCGCTCTTCAAAAAGCTGGGCCTCGGCTCGGTCATGGGTTATCTCGTCGCTGGCGTCCTGATCGGTCCGTCCGCGTTCGCGGTCATTCACGCGCCCGAAGCCGTGCTGCAAACGGCTGAATTCGGCGTGACGCTCCTCATGTTCATCATCGGCCTCGAGCTGCAAAGGGAGCGCCTGTGGGCGCTGCGCAAATCGGTGTTCGGGCTTGGCAGCCTGCACATGCTTGTCTGCACGGTGGTGCTCGGCGCGCTCGCTTGGTCGTTCAATATTCTCGGCGTGGCGGCGATCATCGTGGGCGTCGCGTTGACCATGACCTCCACTGCATTCGCGCTGCCACTGCTCGGTGAGCGCGGCGAAATAGACTCGCAGTATGGCCGCGAAACTTTCTCGGTGCTGCTGTTTCAGGATTTGAGCGTCATACCAATCATCGCGCTGGTTGGCCTCGCGGGCGCGACGGCGGGTCATGGCGCCACGCTCGGCTGGCCTGCGTTGATCGCGGTCGTCGCCGTAGTGGGTCTGGGCCGACCCGTTCTGTCGCTCATGTTCAAGTACGCATCGAAATTCGGCTCGCACGAAATCTTTACCGCTGCGGCGTTGCTCACCACCGTGGGTTTGGCATGGCTCATGACGAGCGTTGGTTTGTCGGCCACACTCGGCGCGTTCTTGGCCGGTGTGCTTTTGGCTGATTCACAGTTTCGGCACCAACTGGAAGCGAGCATTGAGCCCTTTGAGTCGCTGCTGCTGGGCCTCTTTTTCATGGCCGTAGGCATGAGCGTGAACCTTGAATTACTCACGCGCGCGCCGTTTGCATTGATCGCGTTGGCAGCGGGGATTTTGCTGCTGAAAGCCGGAGCGTTCTATGTCGTCCGACGTTTCATCACGCGCGCCGCCGACAAAATCGCGCGACCACAGGCGTTGGCGCTCGCGGTGGGTGGCGAATTCGCATTCGTCCTGTTCAACGCGGCAACCGATGCGAAGCTCATTTCAGCACAGGAAAATCAAGTGCTCACGGTGGTCGTCGTGCTAACCATGGTGCTCGCGCCGCTTGCGTGGATATTCAACGACAAAGTACTCACCCCGTGGCTCGCGAGCGACGATGCGCCTGCGCCGTTTGACCGCATTGACGATCCGGGAACGCCCGTCATCATCGCTGGCTACGGACGCGTCGGACAGGTGGTGGGACGCGTGCTCAACATGAAGAGTATTGCCTTCACGGCAGTCGACGCCAGCTCCGATCATGTCGATTCGGTGCGCCGTTTTGGTAACAAAATTTACTACGGCGACGCCACGCATTACGATCTGCTTCGCGCCGCAAAGACGGAGCAGGCGAAACTTTTTATCGTCTGCATCGATGACGTGGAATCATCGATCGCAACAGTCAAACTGGTGAAAAAGCATTTTCCGAACGTGGAGGTGCTCGCCCGCGCAAGGAACCGCACGCACCTGATGCGCCTGCGCGAGTTAGGCGTCGAGAATCCTGTCCGCGAAGCGTTTGCTGGCAGTGTCGAACTGTCGAAACTGGTGCTTGAAGGCTTGGGCGTTTCCATCGAGCAAATAGAGAAGACACTCACCACCTTCGTTGACCATGACCTCGCCATGCTGGAACGGCAACAGGCGGTGTTCCGGGACGAGGCTAAACTCATCGCAGTATCGAAAACAGCACGCGCGGAACTCGAAACCATCCTGCGCGAAGACGCAGAGGCTGATGGTCGTAGCGATAAGCTGGCACCGGAAATGCAAACGAAAATTGAGGCAACACGAACATGAATCGTTTCGAAATCGCAGTGATCGGCGCGGCACTTGTAGCGTTGTCCGGGTGCGCAACGCGCTTTGATTTGCAGGCGCATCGCGGCGGTCGCGGGCTCGCGCCAGAGAACACGCTGACGGCATTTTCAAAGGCATTGGACATCGGAGTCAGCACACTGGAGCTTGACGTTGGCGTCACCAAAGACGGCGTGATGGTGATCTCGCATGATCGCTATCTGAACGCGGATATCACCCGTGACGGGCAGGGCAAATTCCTCGCCGAGCGTGGCCCGACGATCGTATCGCTGAACTTTGCCGAGCTGCAACGCTACGATGTGGGCCGTCAAAAGCCGGGCAGCAATTACACCAATTCGTTCCCACAACAAAAGGGTACGGACGGCGAACGCATTCCGACGTTGGCGTCGTTGTTTGAGCTGGCTGCCAGGCGGGGCGCAAACGATGTTCGCTTCAATATCGAAACCAAAATCTCGCCAAATGCTGCGTCAGAAACGCTCGCCCCTGAGCCGTTCGTTCGCGCACTGATTGCAGAGATTCGTAAGGCTGGACTGACGAATCGCGCCACGATTCAATCATTCGACTGGCGCACGTTGGTGATTGCGCAGCGCGAGGCCCCGGAGATCGTGACGGTGCATTTGACCAGTCAGCAGGGCGTGGGAGACACCGTGCAGGCGGGCAAGCCTGGGGCGTCGCCGTGGCTCGCGGGTTTCGATGTTGACGATTACGCCGGATCAGTGCCGAAGCTCGTAAAAGCAGCCCGAGGCACCGTTTGGTCGCCGAACTTCAGGGACGTCACCGAGGCGCTGGTGCGAGAGGCGCAATCGCTGGAACTGAAAATTGTGCCGTGGACGGTGAACGATGAGTCCGATCTCGCGCGGTTGCTTGACTGGAAAGTTGATGGACTGATTACCGATTATCCGGATCGTTTGCGTGCGCTCATGAAGGCGCGGGGGATGGCTTTGCGAATGCAGTCTTTGACAATACCGCTACCTACAAGAATGGGGATTACCCGCTTAGATTGCGGCAGCGGTCACTGATAGATTACATGCTCAGATAAATTTCCCAACCAAGGAGTCAGCTATGATCTTTCGAAAATTGTTTGTTAAATTGATGGTTCTTGGTATGTTTTTTTGCGGGAGGGGTTGCGTACGCTGATGCGCTCATTCGCATAGATACGGTTGTCATAGTGGGTAAGAAATGCAGCGACGGTGCTAGGTGTGGAGTGTTTGTTTACGACGCGATGGATCCAAATGACATGAGTTACTGGCTCTACGAGCCTATGACTGTCGCTGGAATTGGCGATCAAAATACCGCTGCTGCTTTAAAGAAATTTGCTGAGTTCCTTTCCACAGCTAAAGATGCATGCCTCAAAGCAGGCGAGCATCAAGAAACATGGTTAGCGCGGCAGATACAAAACTGGGTATCAAGTAACCCTTTTGCCGGGGTGCAAGCGCACATGGTTAATACGGCGATGAGAGCTACCGCGGCGCAGAATGGCATGAATCCGCCACCGCCGAGTTGCAGAAGTTAATCGCGGGCCACGAAATGCTAAGGCTAGGACTGATCGTAGTTGTGTCGTTGTTGGCGTTGATCTTGTTTGGTGTTCCTTATAAAAAAAACCCGAGCAACGCAGGCATCGCCGAGCACACGGCGGCTGCTGCGACAACGGCGCTCACCCCCCAGCGCTCACACGACACCACTCCCACGCTTGGCACACCCAATAAATCGACGGTTGTACCATCGTCGACGCAAAGTGCTAGAACAATCTTGCAGCAGAGTGCTGCTATCCGTGAAGTGGCTTTTCAGTCATCACAATCGAACGATCCCTACCTTGCGATTGCAGCTCAGGATGGGCTTATTTACTGTGTTGATATCGGCGGGAACGCTAACGTGCCTGCCGAAATGCATGCCGCGAAATCGTTCTGGCTGAACCCAAATTTCAATAACCTGAACGTTTCTTCAATCAAAGCCCGCACGCAAGCAGTGTTGTACACACGCGATCGGTGTGACGCCAAAAACGCCGAAGTCGTTGCGCTTGATCTCCAATTGCGATCCGCATTGAGTGAAAAATTGACGGCTTACAACCGGCTGCTTGCCGAGATGGGGCGACTCCCCGACCTTGATTTCAACGCGTTGTCTTTAGAGTCTAGGTCTTTGCTTTTAGGCGGCAATGGAACTGCATTGCTTGGCGTAATTGATCAATTGTCAACGAAGCTGTTTGGTCCCGGTGCGACGGACAGTGAGATGTTTGCGGCGATACTCGCAACGCAACTTGCAGCGTGCCAGCTCGGTGATATTTGCGATCAACAGAGCTTTCGCAAACACGCATTGTGTTTGCGCTGGGGAGCGTGCGCGGGGACGAACGTCGACGAGGCACTACGCGCTTTGCTAGCAGATCGAAGCGACTTACAACAAAGCGTCGACCGCGGCGCGACTCGCCTGCGTCAGTCGCTCCAGTCAGTTCGAATGTAACGGGCAGCCTACGCTCCATTTCGTCGCGTACCCATGATACCGTTTCTGATTTTCTCGATGTTTGCGTATTGGGTAATATTTCTCGGCGGTGCCGATTATCTCCAACACAAAGTGCAGTCGGCACTGTTGCTCTCGCCGCTCGCGCCTGCGCTTACTGCTCCTTTACTGAGGTTATACGTTGGGGCGCTCTGGTGTCTGCGTTTGGTTCTATTGATCGTCAACGCCACCCCCAATGTGACCTAATTTGCGACGAGATATGACTTTGTGCGCACAGCATCCAGTGCCGCGATTCAACCATCCCGGTGTCGGAACGGTTTTACTCGCTACGATCATCGCGTAGCACGCCAATCGCGGCCGAGGGTTTCCACAGATTCGCAGTCGCTACTTCTTCATCCGCTCACGAATCGCAGGCAGCAGCTTCTTGTCGATATCTTCTTCGCCCAGCGCATAAGCGACGAACTTGTCGCCCTCGAAGAGAGTGAAGCTCGGAAAGCCCCGAATCTTGCCATCGGTTTCGTTTTTTACGCGCGGCCACAACCATTGCTGATCGGGCTTGAAATCGCGCTCGACGAACGGAGCTGACAGGCTTCGTTTTTTGACCACTGTGTAGCGCACCGCCCTGCCTTCGGGGCTTTTCAGAAACTTGGCTTCGCCACCTGACCCCAGCACCGAGCCTTCCCACCACGTACACCAGCGGCAGTCTTTCGCCGACCAGTAGACGACGGTGAGTGGCTCGCCTGCCGCCCAGACTGGGCCGGTAACGCCCGCGAAAAGTGCCGCACCAACGAGGGCGACTAGATGCTTAGCAGGGTGTTTCATACGCATCACCAATCCGGATTACGCCAACAATTTCTTCACGTAGGCAACATAGGCCTTCATCGCGTCATCATTACTCGCGCCTTTTTTGTTCGCCCAGGCGTCAAACTTTGCACGTCCTACCGGGTCCATGATGCCGGGGCGGCGTCCCGCTGCATCACCCTCTGTGCCTTGCTTGTAGAGCGCATACAACTCCAGGAGCGTCGCGTTGTCGGGCTTTTCTTTGAGCGTTTTTACGTCCGCTTGTGCTTTCTCGAAGTCGTCTTTGATCGCCATGGCTTGCATCTCCTTGTTGTGGGAATCTAGCGGCTATTATTGTTGATGCAAGGCGTCCGCCGCAAGCGGGAAAATTTATAAGCTTTTGCGAATAAGGAGTGGATCGTGGCCAAACACAAAATGAGCAGCGTCGACACCGCATGGCTGCGGATGGATTCGACGACCAATCTGATGATGATCGTCGGCGTGATGATGTTCGAAACGCCGCTCGACGTGCCGCGTTTGAAGACCGTGCTGCAAGGTCGCCTCCTCGTATACCCGCGCTTCCGCCAATTCGTGGTCGATGATGGCATGTCAGCGCACTGGATCGATGACGAATCATTCGACATTGACGCCCACCTGCATCGTGTGCGTTTGCCCGGCGCAGGCGGCGAGCTTGAGTTGCAGGCGATGGTGGCCGATCTTGCGAGTGAACGGCTCGACAAGGGCAAGCCGCTGTGGCAGATGCATCTGGTCGAGCACTATCAGGGCGGCTCCGCGCTCATCACGCGCATTCACCACTGCATCGCCGATGGCATCGCACTGATCGGTGTGTTGCTCAACATGACGGAGCTTGATCCGGAGGCACCGGATACCCCGCGCGAAATACCCGGCCTCGGCAAATCCAAAATCAGGAAATTCGCAAAAGGAAGCGAAAAGTCGTTCAATATTTTCGAGGCCCTGGGGCCATTTGGCGCGCAATTGCAAAGCAAGCTTGCTCCCGCCATGCATGCACTCGCGCCGGTCGCTGAAATAGCGCAATCAGCGTTCGACAAACTCGGCCCGCTGAAGGCTCCGATTGAGTCGGCGATGGACGATGGTGCACGCATGGGTAGCCGCATGGTCGCCAAATACAGCCGCTGGGTCGACGACCCCACGGAGGCGATGGACGCCGCAAAAGTGGCCGCTGGATTCGCGCAGGAGCTGGCCGCTCTGGCGGTACTGCCCACCGACACACCGACAAGACTCAAAGGCAAGACTGGGACGGTCAAATGCGTCGCGTGGAGCGAGCCGCTTGACCTCGTTCGCGTGAAGGATGTGGGCTACGTGCTCGGCTGTTCGGTGAACGATGTGCTGCTTGCCTCAGTCGCGGGCGCGATTCGTAGCTATCTCGTGAGCAAGGGCGACATCGTGGCCAGTGACGCAGGGCTACGCGCGTTTGTGCCGGTGAATCTGCGTGCGCCAGGTAAAGAGAACACGCTCGGCAACCAGTTCGGATTGGTCGGTCTCGTGTTGCCGATTGGCGAAGCAAACCCAATTGCCCGCGTATTCGAAGTACGCCGTCGTATGGGCGAACTTAAAACGGGTTATCAGGCCGCCGTGAGCATGGCGTTACTTGGCGTGCTGGGCTACCTGCCGAAAGCGATTCAGCGGCAGGCTTTAGGCATACTGAGCGACAAAGGCACCGCGGTCATGACCAATGTCCCTGGCCCCGCCAAGCCGCTCTACCTTGCAGGCAGCAAGATTTCGCAAAATATGTTCTGGGTGCCGCAAAGCGGGCATGTCGGTATGGGCGTGTCAATTCTGTCCTACGCAGGTGGCGTCCAGTTCGGTCTCATCACTGATCGCAAACTCTGCCCCGATCCACAAGCCGTTATCGGTCAATTTCAGCCAGAGTTCGAAAAACTTTTGACGTCGCTCATGTGGCTTGAAAGGGGTTATGTGGGTGCGGACTCGGGGGCGTTTGACGGCATGCTGACCAGCGACGCGCCGAGTGCCGGTCAGCCAAAACCGAAGGCCCGGAAAAGAAAAAAGCAGCCCGTGTAGAGCTGGTTTGTCGTGATCTTATTCTCCGGCTTGCGCCGGAGTGGACGCCGCAACAGCGCCGTGATCCCAGGGGTTACTTGCCCAACTGCGCTTCGAGAAACGCCAGTATTTGTGTGTAGAGGTCAACGTTATTTTCCAGCTTGCCGAAGCCGTGGCCTTCTTTTTCCTTGACTACGTACGCTTTCGCAGGGTTGCCAGCATTTTTGAGTGCCCTGTCCATCGCGTTGATCTGCTTGATCGGCACCCGGATATCGTCTTGACCCGCGTACAGAAACACGGCCCCTTTGATTTTTGAGGCATGATTGACGGGCGACAAATCTTTAACCAGTTGCGAATTGAGATCAGTGACGCCAAGCATCGCTTTCCAAAAGTCGACCGCTGCTGGCTCACTGACATAGTCGGTCTCAAGCGACGTGTTTTGAAAGACAAGATCAGTCACGGCCAGTCCAGCCACCGCGCACTTGAACAAGTAAGGCGTCTTCACCATCGCCTGCAGCCCCGCATAGCCGCCATAGCTGGCTCCGGAGATACACGCCCGTTTCGGGTCGGTGTAACCCTGATCGACCGCCCACTTGAGCGCGTCTTCATGATCCTCAGACATTTGCCGTCCAATGGTTCCAAAGCCTGAGGTGTAGATTTTGTTTCCCATGCCCGGCGTAATACGGAAGTTCGGCACAACGACGGCGTAGCCACGTGAGGCAAACAATTGTCCTTCGATGTACCCGAAGCCACCGCCGAACCGGTCGGCACGCACCGTCGGGCCGCCGTGAATGTGAACAATGGTTGGCAGCCTGGTCCCTTCTTTGTAGCCTTTCGGCAGGAACAGGTAGCCGGGAATTTCCAGTCCGTCTCGCGTTTTGTAGAGGAATGGGCGCTGCTCAACCAGCTTGCCTTCCAGCCACGGACGGGACGATCCAATTTCTTCCAGCGTCCGCTTGGTATCGTCGAACAGATACCAGCGTACCGGGCTGATATCCGAATACGATGTCACCAGCAAGCGCTTTCCGTCGGGCGTCCGAGTGAACGAATTGATCATGCCAGGAAGCGCACCATCGAGCGCCCGCTGAAGCTTTGCACGGGTCTCATCAATCCACACTGTTTCCGGCTTCTCTGCAGCGACACGGTAACCCACAATTTTGTCGTCGACACTGCTCTGTAATACCCCGGCTACCTCATCGCCCTGCGAATCGGCCCCCATGTCGTAGCGAGGGTGCTGGGCGACGATATCTCCCAATTTCTTCTGGTTAGGGTCGTATCGGTACACTGCCATCGTGTCACGACCTTGATTGGTCGCGACTTGCAGCGTCTGATCATCGGACTCGAACGCCAGCGGCACGAATACCGATCCTTTGTCGCGCGAATACCTGGCGATTTCTTGCCACGGCGCATCGGCTGACTTGCGGTAGTGCACGGTACGAGTCAGCTCATCTTTCACGCCGCTGACGACTACCCTTGGCACCATCTTGCTGTCGACTAGCCACTGGCTGGAGCGAGAGGCAGGCCGACCACTCGTGAGAATGGTGGAGCGCCCGGTATTGAGATTCAACCGGTACAGATCTACGGAGTCTGCGCTGGTCAAATTGCCCTCTGCAATGACCTCGTCGGTGTTACCTGGAATCGTCTTGTACAACGACAATCCCCGATAGACGTATTGATTCTTATCCCTCGTCGCCCGCACGGTGGGTGCCAGTTCTCGACCCGTTTTTCCGTCGCGCGACACGACGAAGAGTCCGCCGCCGTCGAACTGTCCAGCGCCGGTAGGAGAGTTTTGCTGCCCCAGCGAAAAGATGAGCCGTTCGTCGCCCACCCAAGCGACATTGAGCACGTCGAAGTCCGAATAGCTGGTGAGTAGCGTGCCCTGACGGGTTTCCATGTCGAGCACCAGCAGATTCATGCGTCCCCGTGAGGGTGCGGTCGCAGCCAGATACTTCCCGCTTCGCGACAGGATTGGATTGGCCAACTGAGGGCTCTTCCAGATGTCTTCGACCGTCAGGGATTTGACCGTTGGCGTGGTCGGCGTCTGGGCGTGCGCCAGTGCCGTAAGGGCGATCAGAGACGAAGCAAGAAAGTGTCGCAACATAATTTCCCCGAAATTGAACAGTTTCCGGGTGCAAGCGTAATGGATATGCTGCCGCCGGAAGAGGCCACGCGACAAACGACGGTAATCGCGGGTTGATTGACGAAAGCCAGCGACTGAACGTACAGAGCTGGGAAACAACTTAATATCACGTTTGCAATCAAATTTTGCGAACAGCATCAGTCTGACAACTCATATGGCCGCTCTCCCGTCACTGCAGCAACTGCGCTACCTGATTGCGCTTCAGGAAGAAGGGCACTTCGGTCGCGCGGCGGAAAAGAGCTTTATCACGCAAAGCACGCTCTCCGCCAGCCTGCGCGACCTGGAAAGCACGCTGGACGTGACCCTGGTTGAGCGTGACCGGCGACATGTTGCATTCACGGCGATTGGCGAGGCGGTGGTTTCACGCGCGCGCGATCTGGTGGCGCAGGCTGGTGACTTGGTCGAGCTTTGCGCGTCGTCACGGAATCCCCTCACGGGCACGTTCCGGCTGGGTGTTATCCCCACTATTGCGCCGTTTGCCTTGCCGTCATCGCTCACCCAGTTGCGCACACTTTATCCAAAGCTAAAGCTGCTTTTGCGTGAAGATTTAACGGCGGTTTGTCTGGACCGACTGCTCGCCAGTTCGCTTGACGCGGCGCTGATCGCGCTGCCATACGATCTTCCGGCTGGTGTCGAAACGCTGTCGTTGTTCGACGACGAATTCCTGTTCGTCACGGCGGACCCGAAGCTTGGCGCTGCGCAATCGCCGCTGCCCATTGAAAAGATTGATCCCGACCAGTTGCTCTTGCTGGAAGACGGACATTGTCTACGCGATCATGCGATTGCCGCCTGTTCGCTCAAGAACGCGCAAACCAATCGCTCGCTCGCCGCGACCAGCCTCATCACGCTCACGCACATGGTGCAAAGCGGACTCGGACATACGCTGCTGCCGGAGCTGGCGATTGCGGGCGGCGTGCTGTCGGGGTCAAGTCTCTATGCGCGCCGGTTTACGCCACGCGGCCCGTCGCGAACGATTGCGATCGCCTTTCGCAAGACATCGGCACGGCGCGAAGAGATCGCGGAACTGGGCAGAATTTTTGCGCAAAGCAAAGGATTTACCGGCTCGGCGAGAGCGAAAACAGTGCGACGCGCGCGCACCTCGAAAAGTGCTTAATTGGAGATACAGCTTTTCTATGAAAGGGCGACTGTGCTGCGGCTGAGCGCCGATTGACCTGCTTGTCGATAATGTTCGATTTACGAACCTATCCCCGGTGCTACGGTGTTTTCAACGATAAGCTGACGCAGATCTTGCCACTGCGACTTTATGCCGAAACGCGTAGTCGGCGCTAGTTCCGCAGTGCAGCATAATGCCCCGATGGACGACAAAAATTCCCCCGCTGACGACAAAGACGCGCCACTCAAAGCCGACACCCGTCTGCTCGGGCGATTGCTTGGAGATGTGATTCGCGCGCAACGTGGCGACGCCACGTTTGAGAAGGTGGAGTCGATTCGTCAGGAGTCCGTGCGCTTTCATCGCGAAGGTGCTTCGCATCGGCTGCTCGACGCCACGCTTACCGACCTGAGTGTCGAGGAGGCCCTTGATGTCGTGCGCGCCTTCACCTACTTCTCGCATCTGGCCAACATCGCGGAAGACGTTCAGCAAAATCGCCGTCGTCGTCATCACAAAAAAAGTGGCTCCGCCCCGCAACCGGGCTCGCTCGCGGCTGCGTTTGATCATCTGAAATCCGCCCATATCAGCGGCAATGAAATCTGGCATTGCCTCTCGCGAGCGAATATCAGCCCAACGCTCACCGCGCATCCCACCGAGATTAAACGGCAGAGCACACTCGACGCCGAGCGCGCGATTGCCAGAGCGCTGTCGCTCGACGAGGATGACCGCGAGGCGCATCTGCACCGCATGATTTTGCAGCTCTGGCAGACCGCGATGCTGCGTCTGACCAAGCTGCGGGTGCGCGACGAAATCGACAATGCGCTCAACTACTTTCGCGCCAGTTTTCTCTCCGAAGTGCCGCGTCTTACCGGCAACACTTTGGCTGCACTCGAAGCTCACGACGGCACGTTAGCGCAGCTCCCCGCGTTTCTGAAAATCGGTATGTGGATCGGTGGCGATCGCGATGGCAATCCGTTCGTCAACGCCGACACGCTTGACTATGTGATCGACACTCAGTCCGAGCTGGTCCTTTCGCATTACCTCGCGGAAGTGCACGCACTGGGCGCCGAGCTTGCGATGTCGAGCCGCCTGGTCGAAGTGTCGTCTTCGTTGAATGATCTGGCGGAGCGCGCAAGCGATGCGTCGCGCTTTCGCGTTGATGAGCCCTATCGCCGCGCGCTCTCCGGCATTTACAGCCGGCTCGCTGCGACCTATCGCAGCGTGACGGGTGAGACGACCGCTCGCAAGCCGCATAATCCGGACGCGTCGCCATATGTCACGCCAGATGAGCTGTCTGATGATCTGGAAATCATCGCCGAATCACTCACGCAACACGGCTCCGGCGTGGTCGCCGATGCCTGCGTGTGGCCGCTCAGGCGCGCAATTCAAACGTTCGGCTTCCATCTGGCGCCGGTGGACTTGCGGCAGAACTCTGCCGTGCACGAATCGGTCATCACCGAGCTGCTCGCGGGCTGTGGACTTTGCGAGAATTACGCGGCGTTGAACGAGGATGAAAAAGTCGCGCTGCTCAGTCGTGAGTTGGAGAGCGCCAGGCTTCTCGCCTCGCCGTACATGAAGCTCTCCGAAACCGCGCTCTCCGAGCTCGCGATCTATCGCAAAGCGGCCGAGGTGCATTCTCGGTTCGGGGCGGCAGCGCTGCCGCGCATGATTATTTCGATGGGCGAATCGCTCTCGGATTTGCTCGAAGTCGCCACGCTTTGCAAAGAGGTTGGCCTCGCGCGCGGAGGCGAAGTTCCGCATCTGGCTGTTGCTATCGTGCCGCTGTTCGAAACCATTGAGGACTTGCAGAACGCGCCCGCGGTCATGACCGGCGCGTTTGCGCATCCGCTCTATCGCCGCTGGATCACGGTGCAAAACGACGCGCAGGAAATCATGCTGGGCTACAGCGACAGCAACAAGGACGGCGGATATTTCACCGCCAACTGGTCGCTATATCGCGCCCAGCAGGCGCTGGTTGACTGTTTCGCGAAACACGGTGTTCGTCTTTGCCTGTTTCACGGTCGCGGCGGCAGCGTTGGGCGCGGCGGCGGGCCGAGCTACGAAGCCATTCGCGCGCAGCCTGCCGGCGCGGTGAACGGCTTCTTGCGCCTCACCGAGCAGGGCGAAATCATCTCCAGCAAGTACGGCGATCCGGACCTCGCGCAGAGGAATCTGGAGACACTGCTCGCGGCGGTGCTGGAGAGCACGCTGTTACCCAACA
>Ga0335397_10001571_pt1 | contig 31142 bp, 19 predicted proteins | sample MAT04_FD_205740 | JGI IMG/M metagenome (GOLD analysis project Ga0335397, IMG submission 205740) | Freshwater microbial communities from Lake Fryxell liftoff mats and glacier meltwater in Antarctica - MAT-04 (spades assembly) (version 2) ... | reverse complement strand
GAGGATATCCCGAAAATTCAACGGGACTACGATCAAAATCTCATCCGTTCATATTTCCCGATTTTTCGGGTTGCCGAAAAATAAATTGCTTGCGAGCCAGCCAATCATGAGAATACTATATGGTAGTGAATCATAGTTAAGAATCAAAGCTGGATATAGACCAATGCTGCACTTATCGCCTTGACAAGACCGGATGTAAATCACTATATTCGTGCAGCAGTTTTAAAAAAAAAAAGCAAGCAGACCAGCCAAACTGATAACCAACATAACCCGAATTGAAATTGGAAAAGAAATCTTATACCCCCGAATTCTCGTCAATAATAGCCGCTCTTGAACACCATGTAAAAACAACACCTGACCAAATAGTATTCCGGCTTTTGGAAGATGGGGAGAGCGAGGCGGAGACACTCACTTTCAAAGAGCTCTACAAATCTGCAAAGAGCACAGCAGCAGAATTATTGAAACATGCCAAAAAGGGTGACCGCGCATTGCTCGTTTTCCCTACCGGCATGGGATTTATTAAAGCATTTTATGGTTGTGTATTATCGGGTATTGTGGCCGTTCCAATGTATCCGCCCTCAGGACGTCGGCGTATAGGGCGCCTTGAAAATGTGGCGAATGACTGTGGTCCAACACTCGTCATTTCTACATCTCAAATCAAAAATCAATCGAAGGAATGGTTTGACGACGTTGCATCTTTTCACGATGTAACCTGGATTGAGTTGGATCAGATACTGCCAGAAGATTCCGTATCTCTTCCAAAATTGACCGATGATGACCTCGTTTTTCTTCAATATACCTCAGGTTCCACGGGCGATCCGAAGGGTGTGCAGGTAACACATTCCAACATTCTTTACAATGTTGATCTCATCACCGCTGTATCAGGCAAATGTGTTCAGCTCATAAGTTGGTTGCCAATATATCACGACATGGGATTGATCGGAAATATCATCAACACCGTTTATAACGGAGGTGTATTGACGTTTATGGCTCCTGTTGATTTTATTCGGAAACCAGTAAGATGGTTGAATGCTGTTAAAAAATACAAGGCTGAAATTCTTACCGCACCCAATTTTGCTTTTGACTTGTGTGTGAAACAATTGACAGACGAGGAAATTGACAATTTAGATTTATCCACTTTGAATAGGGTATACAACGGTGCAGAACCAATTAAAGCATCAACCATTCGCGCTTTTAGCAAACGTTTTGCAAAAGCAGGATTTAAGGTGGACTCTTTTCTGCCTTGTTATGGTCTGGCAGAAACCACGCTCATGACCACCGGAGTGGTAAGTTCTCTGAAATATCTTAAACTGGATAAAAATTCGTTTTCCCGAGGTAAAGTGGATGTTGTGGACGATACCCTTGAAGACCGTGAGTCAATCGAACTTGTAAGTTCAGGGCCCTTTCTTCCTACTTTTGTACATGCCATTGTAAATCCTGATACCCAGGTGGAATGCGCACCAGATGAAATAGGAGAATTGTGGTTGGCTGGTCCCAGTATCACAAAAGGCTACTGGAACAGGAAAGAAATAAACAATGAAATATACGGGGCCACGATCAAAGACCGCAATGGGATTCCTTTGGCAGATCGGGGCATATTCCTGCGCACGGGCGACATGGGTTTTGTTAGTGATGAATTCTTGTTTATCACCGGCCGTATCAAAGAAATGATTATCATCAATGGCGCCAATTATTATCCTTATGATATCGAAGCTACCATTCAGGATGCCCATCCGGCATTGCAGCAAAACGCAGGCGCTGTATTCAGCATAGAAGATGAGCAAGGACAACCCCAAATAGTGGTTTTACAAGAAATTACCAGAGCACATCTGCAAAAATATGACGCCAGGGAAATTTTTGCATCGATTAATCGGGTGGTTGTTCAGGAGCACCAGCTTTCACCTACGGCCATAGGACTGATTAGTCCCGGCAGAATTCCAAAAACCACAAGTGGTAAAATTCAAAGATCGCTTTGCCAAAAAATGTACAACAAAGGCGAAATTGACGGCTTGCTTGATTTCTGGAGTTACAAAGACAGTTTTTCGCCTGAGAAAAAACCACAGGAAAAATTGCAGTCGCTTTCCACTTCTTCTCAGAGTCAGGAAGAGCTTGTGAAGCTGCACGAATTGATGAAAAATGAGCTGGCTTCGACATTTAAGATTGACATTTCGAGGGTTGATATCCACAAATCATTTGCAGAACTTGGTTTGAGTTCCATTCAAGGAATACAATTGGCCGAGAGACTCAGTTTTCACCTCGGCAAAGAAGTACCGGTGACTGATCTTTACGATTATTTCACCATCCACGACCTCAGTCGGCATATTTTGGGCATTCAATCCTCAGAGGAGACATTAGTAGCTGACAAAACTTTATCGAACGAACCGATTGCGATTATTGGTATGTCATGCCGCTTTCCCGGCGCAAAAGACACAACGGAATTTTGGAACAATTTGGTCAATAAAACTGATTCCATAGATGTGATTCCGCCAGAACGGTGGAACTTTAGTGATTACTACAGTGAAGAACAAGCTCCATTTAAAATGATCTCGAAATGGGGTGGATTTCTGAAAGATATTGATCTTTTTGATGAGCAATTTTTTTCCATTTCGCCACGTGAAGCGGAAGTGATGGACCCGCAACAGCGCATCATGCTTGAGCAGGTTTATCACCTGATGGAAAATGCGGGATACCCTTCAGAGAAAATGAGGGGAAAAGATGTCGGCGTTTTTGTTGGGATTTCGGGTATGCCTTATAGCGAGCTTGTTCAAAACTCAGGTATTGATCAAAATATTTACTCAGCCACAGGAAATTCTTTAAGCCTGGCGGCCAACAGGGTTTCTTACTTTTATGACTTTCAGGGACCGAGTGTAGCCGTTGATACCGCTTGCTCTTCATCTCTTGTGGCCCTTCATCAGGCCGTCAAATCACTTCGAAACGGCGAAGCTTCAATGGCGATTGCCGGAGGAGTGAATATCATTTTAACGCCGGATGTAAATGTCTTTTTTTCTCAAAGCGGATTGTTATCTGCCGGTGGACGATGCAAATCATTTGATGCCTCTGCGGATGGAATCACACGCAGCGAAGGATGTGGAGTTGTCTTATTAAAACCACTGAGCAAAGCAATCGAAGATGGTGATCAAATCACCGCCATTATCCGAGGATCGGCTGTAAATCAGGATGGTCGAAGCAATGGTATCACTGCGCCAAACGGACTGGCCCAGCAAAAAGTTATTAAAGCTGCACTCGCAGATGCCGGAATACGACCCGAACAAGTGAAATACGTAGAAACGCATGGCACCGGAACAATCCTTGGTGATCCAATAGAAGCCCACGCCATCGATGCTGTTTATCGAAATGGAAAAGGGGAGCCGATATTACTCGGCGCTCTAAAGGCCAATATTGGCCATATGGAAGCCGCTGCCGGTATTGGCGGATTGATAAAGGCCGCATTGGCACTTAGCCATGGATCGGTACCCGGACATTCCAATTTCAAAACGCCCAATCCACAAATCAATTGGGATAAAGTCAAATTATCTGTCCCAACAGAGACCACTTCACTTGCCAATGGTGAGGAGCATTTCTGTGCGGCCATTAGTTCTTTTGGCTTTGGCGGTACGAATGCGCACGTCATTCTCGAAAACTATATCGCTCCTCCGGCCAAAAACAACCGCATGGTAGCTCCACGCCGATCAGTTGACGTGATACCCATTTCCGGAAGGGAAGAAAAATCACTCAATCAGAAAATAAAGGATCTACACGGGATGATCGAATCTCATTCAGAAATTTCACTTTCTGATTTGTCATATTCGCTATCTCTAGGTAAAGACCACTTTTCCAAACGCGCAGTTGTAATTGGAAATTCGCGCGAGCAAATTCTGAAAGGATTGAAAGGTTTGGCCGATAATCAGGAAACCATATTTGGCATCGGTCCATTACCAAAACTGGCCAATAGCAAAAAGGCATTTCTATTTACGGGTGCAGGAGCTCAATATGCGGGAATGGGGAAAGAATATTATCAGAACGAGCCCATTTTTGCGCAAGCTATTGACGAATGTTTTGCCATCACTAAAAATCTGCTAAAGGATGATTTAAAGAAAATCATGTTTTCCACATCCGGAAGCGAAGAAGAAAAGCTACTAAATCGGATTGACCTGATGCAGCCCATTATTTTCACCTATGAGTACGCCATGTTCAAATGGTGGGAATCACTTGGTGTAAATCCAGATATGGTAATCGGCCATAGCCTCGGAGAAATTGTTGCAGCTTGCGTCAGTGGCGTGTTTTCACTCTCTGACGCATTGCGCCTAACAGTGTTGCGAGGCAAGCTTATCGGTGAAATGCCCATTGCTGGTACGATGGCCTCCGTGCAAGCTTCAGAAGAAGACGTGGCAGCAGTGATTGCCGGAAGAGAAGGACGTGTCAGTATAGGAGTGATCAACGGCAAAAACCAGACTGTCGTTTCCGGCCACGTGGAAGATGTCCAGGCGGTGGTAGATCATTTTGACAAAAAAGGAGCTAAAACGAAAGTGTTGAAAATAGCGCGGGCGGGGCACTCTCCGCTTATGGATGCCATTTCGGGTGCTTTTAGTGACCTGCTCGATACTTTTGTATTGCAACCTTCCCGCATACCACTTGTGAGCAATACAACCGGAGCAGTGGCAGGTAAAGAAATATCAACTTCACAATACTGGGTTGATCATTTGCGGCAGACGGTGCGGTTTTCAGATGGTTTGAATACGTTGTTTCAGGCCGGATGTGATGTACTCATTGAAGTCGGTCCACATCCAGTGTTGTCAGGAATTGCTTCCCAAGATGTTTTTCGGGGTGCGAATTACCTCAGTTTGCCATCAGCGAGTGAGGACCCTAAACTTCGCGATCTACTTTATCTGAGCGTGGTGCGATATTATGTTTCAGGTGGAGAGATCAACTGGAAAGCTTATCACGCCAACCGTGGACTTTCGACTATTCCTACCCCAATGTACCCTTTCACAAAAAAGAAGTTTTGGGTTAAACCCAACGAAGCAGGCTTGGCGTCGCGCAGAGTAAAGTCAAGCCCGGCCGCTTCTGCAATTGCAGATGGCCAATTGCGTACCGATTGGATTTATGACGTAACCTGGCAACCAGCCCCACTGGAGAAAAATCCTGTAGCTCCGAAAAACTGGTTAATTCTTTGTAGCGACATGAATTCGGAAGATTATTTTGATTTTCTGATGGATGTAAAAACCAAAGGCATCCCACACACAGTGGTATCAAATTGGGATCAGGCGCACTCTATGTTACGTGATTCACAGTTTGATGCATTGGCTGTAATTTGGGGGAAAAGGGATGAAGATGAAGAGTTTAATATTGGGGAAATCAATGTTATGGCTATCGAAGGGCTACGCCAACTTCAGGATATCATGTCAATTTCAAACTCAAAAGATTCAGCTTTTCTTAAGAGAATCTACTGGATCACGGAAGGTTTTGAATCTGAAAATAAGAATCTTCTGGCTTCACCGTTATGGGCTTTAGGTCGCACATTTATGGAAGAGACCATTTTTGATTTTAAACTAGTAGACATCAATCGAACAAAGTTTGATCAGGAAAAAATGCTTCATATCCTTCTTAGTCTGGGCGACGAAAATCAAATAAGACTGGAAAATATTCCCGAAGTATTGAGGTTAAATAAACACCAAATTTCAACTGACAAGAAAAAAATCACCGGAAAATCAACCTACATCATAACTGGAGGGATCAGTGGACTAGGCCTGCAGACTGCGTTATATCTGGCCAAAAATACCGAAATTGAACATTTGATGCTCTGGTCGCGACGCCAACCCTCTGAGGAAGTCAATCAAATAATAAATTTCATTACTGAATCGGGAAAAAAGGTTACTGTTATACAAGTTGACGTGACCGATGAGACTGCGGTTGAAGCTGCCCTGTCTACTATTCCGGAAGAATATCCACTTAAGGGAATTCTGCACATTGCCGGGTTGAGTGATAAAGCTTTGATTCCTGACTTAACAATAGAACAATTAGAAAGAATCATGGCACCCAAAGTATTGGGGAGCTGGAATCTACACAAAGCAACGCTGGAAATGGAGCTTGAAACGTTCTTGATGTTCTCATCGCAATCTTCGTTGGGTCTTCCTGGGACAGGAAATTACGCAGTAGCCAATATTTTTCTTGACTCATTGGCAGCATACCGTCGCGATAGAAACCTTCCAGCCCAAACAATTATCTGGGGAGCGTGGGATGCTATTACGGATATGGTTGATGCAAATAATATTGAACGTTTACGCGCTTATATTAAACAGCGTGGGGAGGGTATGATCGACCTGAATTCTGGAATGGATATATTGAATTATGCACTTCACAACGAAAATGTCCCTTTTCATATTTATGTTGCTCCTTTAAATCTTAAGAATACCGAGGTATTCAAAACAGCGAAAGGTAATGTGCAAAATTTATATCGCAACCTTTTTACCAATGAAGAAAACAATGAAGAAATATCAAATGTAAAGAGTTCTGTTCAGCTCGCCGATCTTTGGTCGACATTGTCGGCAGCGAACGAAACCGAAAGATTTGAATTGCTTTCGGTTGCCATTCGGGAGCAAGTGGCGTTTGTTATCAGACAGGAAGATTCCAGCACGATAAAAATCGACGTAGATTTATTTGATTTTGGAATTGATTCTTTGATGGCATCGGAAATTGTGAACCGGCTTTCGAGAATGTTGCGACATAACCTCTCTCCAACAATTATTTTCGACCAACGCACAATAAACGAACTGACTATCTTCCTTCTGGATGTAAGGCTTGATTTTACAGGCCAGGAAGCCAGCGAGAATAATTCTGATCAAGAAGAAGTTTCTTCTGTAATGACTCAGGAAGCATTGCGACCGACGAAAGCGAACGGCTCAAGTACAAATCCTTCAGAGAGTTTGAACTGGGATGAATTGCTCAAGACCACCATCATTCAGGAGCTTATTGCACAAGGCAAAAGGCCCGAGACTCTTAATGAAAGTAGGTCCTTAGGCAGACAACTGACACGTCTGGCCAGTTTGCTGAACAAAAAGGTATAGAATTCAATGCTAAATATGTATGCTTGAAACAAAATCTCTAAACGTCATCGCTATACCATTTGCAGGAGGAGACCGCTATTCATACAGGCATTTCCAAACATATCTCGGTAGTGCAATCAATTGGCATACTATTGAATTGCCAGGTCGGGGTATTCGTAAGAAAGAGGAAATCCCTGAAAATTTTGAACGAATGGCAGAAAGTCTTATTACCCAAGCTGAACCCATTATGAATAGAGGTCCTTTTGGCTTGTTTGGCCACAGCATGGGTGCTCTATTGGGTTATCATCTTGCACTTATGCTCCATGAAAAAAATATGCCTCAACCAGTTTGGGCATTTTTTACAGGATTCGGAGCTCCGGGTTTCAAAAAAAAAAATCCAATTTCACATTTAGATAGCGACCAATTCTGGAATAGAGTCGCAAGTCAAAATGGTGTTCCGATATCTGTTTTGAATTCTAAAGAGTTAAGGGATTATTTTGAACCAGTTTTACGACATGATTTTACTGCGCTAGAAAAATATTGTAATAATTTTACAGAATCATTCGTATTGACCTGCCCACTGTATTTGCGAAGAGGTACTGAGGAGTCTATTACCGATATGGAATTCATGGCCTGGCAAAAATTCTGTACCAAACCCATCGATCAACAAACCTATGAGGGCGATCATTTCACCTACATTAAAAATCCTGTCGATCTTTGCAATAAAATAAATAATTTGAGCGAGAATTGGATTTAATGTGCGAGAATGGGATAAAGGTTATGTGGGTACACTTGAATGCCGACATTCCAGATAAAACCTTTGCCCAAACATTACAAACGTTGCCTGTCGATTGGCATTCTGATATTGTAAAATATTTCCAGCATGAAGATCGAAACAGGAGTTTAGCTGGAAAAATTTTGCTTGTCAAATTATTGCACTCTTTGGCTGCTGTCATTCCCGGCTCAATCACTTATACGAATAAAAAAAAACCGATCATACCCGCTCTCCCAGGTGTGGACTTCAGTATTTCTCATTCCGGTAGCATCGTAGTATGTGCTTTAGCTACGAGCGGATTAATAGGTGTTGATATAGAAATCCACAGAACCTTAGACTTTCTTTCAGTAAAAAGCACAATGACTGAAGATCAATGGCACAACATTCATCTTTCAGCACGCCCTCATGAAACTTTTTTTGACTTCTGGACTTTAAAAGAATGCATTGCGAAGGCTTCAGGTCTGGGACTATATTTACCTTTTCACGATATGGACATTAGCAAAAACCCAGTCATCTCTGAAAATGATCATTGGACCCATAAAAAAATAAAATTGAATCCCGATTACTGTTGTCATTTAGCTCACAATCGAATACCAACGACATCAATCGAAATACAGGAGATTGATCATTTTAATGTTTTTTTACCATTCTGATCAATTCCAGTTATTTCCTCGAAGTCTTTTTGGAATAGTGAAGTGAATATCCTGGCACCTTTCGAACTAAAATGCATTGGATCTTTAAAATAATCTAATTGCAAAGGTAAACTGCGGGAATAATTCAAATAATAAACATTTTCATGACGATTGGCCAGATCAGTTGCGAATGAGATAAATTCTTCGATATTTGGCAACTCACGGTAAAAACTTTCATTTATAGGGACCGTGACGAGAATAAATTTTCGCTGGCGATTTTCACGAACGACTCTTTCAAACTCATTTAAGTAATCTTCATTATAAGAGAAATAGATTTCCTTGTCGAGATAATCTAACATTGCTTCATCAAAAAAACTAAAAAATCGTGTTGAATCCATTTTTTGATCCAACAATTCTTTTCTCTTCGAAGTCATATTAGAAAGTCTCTGAGTAAAAACATCTATATCGTCAGATGTCTGCGTTTTACTTTCCAACATCACACCCCTGTTGTCCTTCTTTTCACCACTCGACCTTCGGAATGGACCAACACCATATTCGATATAATTCCCATAGAATCGCAGTCCAGGAACCTTGTAGTGCCAACTCAATCTCCCACTCTCAGCCATAAATTCTTTAATCATTTCATTATCAAGAAGGGGAATAAATGTCGAAGCATTGATATTTGACGAAGGATTTTTGACGAAAGTTTTCTGATTTAATTCAAGAATTATTGGCGAAGATTTGTCCTTGCTACATTCAATTTTTAGCAATAACCGTGTCACATCAAATACGGCTTTGCCCATTCCATAATTATAACAATTGGGACTTAGCGAATCGGGTATAAAAGTACTTCGTGCTAAAGACGAGCCGAAAACAGGAATTTCGTCCGGATTCTCAGATTCAATTAATCGTCTTACTTTTCCCTGATTGGAAAACTCATTTATAAATATGATATGTTTTATGAAAACATAATCCAATCCAAGCAATATAATCGCAATGAGTGTGAAGAGTAACCAGAGCTTCCTAACTAATAGTTTGCCGGATACTTCGCGATTATCAGAATTGGAAATATAAAAATTGCTGTCGTGCATCCTGGCCGATTAACATGATTAGTCCAAAAACAACTATAAGGTAAAGCAAATTACTTTTAAATTTCAATTCTCTGTTGAAAAAAATAGTTGGAATTAATAACATTGTAGCGCCTGCCATTGAGTAAAAAGCAGTGCTGGAGTTAAAGCCTGATAGAATATCGCTAAAACTGAACGAAAAATCAGTGAAGATTTTGGTGTAACCAACTATTATGTCATCCACATTCTGCGAGCGATACATGAGTACCAGCAGACACATTAGCGTAGCATTCCACAACGGGCGAAAAAGGCGTTGATAGAGTTGATTTTTCACAACAGGAAAGCGTGGATCATACTCAATATATAGCTGAACACCCATTACGAGCCCGTGGCTAACTCCAAACAAAATAAATGGCCAGGTGGCCCCATGCCAAAATCCAATAGTTCCAAGTACCAGAATATTAACCCAGAAAGCCCGAAATTGACTTCTGCGTTTCCCTAACAATGGCGTCTGAAGATAGATAAATATCCACTGGGTGAGTGACATATGCCAACGGCTCCAAAAATCACGAAAATTCCGAACCCAATATGGTCTGTTGAAGTTATCAATCAGTTTAATTCCCATAAGACGGGCCGAACCCATGGCAATATCCGTATATCCACTGAAGTCGGCAAATGACTGAATTGCAAAAAAGAACAAAGCCATGGAAACCTGTGCCCCATTGGAAACGCTGAGATCGACAAAAACAAAATCAACAAATACACTTACAGAATCTGCTACGACCAACTTTTTGAAAAATCCCAGAGCAATCTTATTCAATCCATACCGGATATCTTCCATTTTGGGAGTTACATTCTTTTTGAGCTGGGGAATGAGATGAGAAGAACGCTCAATGGGCCCGGCGATGAGCTGGGGGAAGAAAGAAACATAAAGCGCAAAATATCCAAAATGGGTCTCTGGTTTGATATTTCCATTGTACAAATCAATGGAATAACTCATCGTCTGGAACGTATAAAAGGATATTCCAAGCGGCAAGATAATGCTGTAAAAAGCCGGTGTATAGTCTACACCAAGCATACCTAAACCATCATTAATATTCAGGCTAAAAAAGTTGAAATACTTGAAGAAAAAAAGCATCCCAAGATTTCCAATCAAACTGATAGCCAGAAATGGTTTTCGCTTTTTCTTTTCTTTGATCCGTCCCATTTTCAAGCCGCACCAAAAATCTATAGCCGTGGACAACAACAACAGAGCGGCATACTCTGGTTTCCAAGACATATAGAAATAGTAACTTCCAGCAAGAAGCATTATCCATCTCCACTCCCTTCGTAAGACGAAGAAAAGCACGAGGATGATGGGTAGAAATATTAAATAGTGGAGCGAATTGAATAACATGGAGGAGAGATCACTTCAATTTCTGGTCGGCCAGGATGCATTTGTACGCACTTAAAATAGAATTGGATACAGATCATTTCGAAATACCTAACATATCTCTATCACCCAGTACCCTCTCACAGTATTAAAAGTGCTCAAAACTAAACAAATTAACGAGGTTTTACATTTTTTCTGAACTTTAGTAGAAGAAATAATTTTTTGTGTAATGATATGAATTTTCATAATCTACGCAATCTACTTTCAGGCAATATTCCATCGAAAAGATGTTCTACCTAAATCAGTAGAAATGGCACAGCGATATTTGTTCTGAAAATGGGCCATAGTGTGGAATTCTGCCGAATTTTTTCGCTTAGTTTTTTTGTATAAATTTGATTCTGAATAATTTGTAAATTGGCACTATTCTTCGGGACGACAATAGACTCACATCAATTATTACATCATGGAAAATAAAGAGAAAAATAAATTAATTCATTCGCAATCTGACACGAAGCGATCTGAAGATACTGAAAGCGGCAGCTCATCGCAACTCAGTCGATCAGAAATGGATGCCACCCATGGCGACGATGCCATAGAAATCGAAATGAACGAAGCAGAGCGCCTGTCTGCGATGGCCACTTTTGCTCCAATGGACGGAGATTTGGGTGATGAGTCCGAGGACTTCGAAGACTTGCCAATCGAAGAGAGAAAGAACCGGAATTTCTACGATCCAGCTTTGTCAACCGGAGGCAAATCAGGGGACAGCAACAAGGAACGACCCGAGGGAATACATGTTTCAAGGGCATTTCAGGCTGGCGTCTCTTTTAAAGATAAAGACAGCTATGTTGATGACAAACCGGGCGAATCGAACAAAAAAGAAAAGAGTAACCGGGCTGATCAATGGGAATCAGAAAATGATCAGAATGAAAATGAGGAGGCCTGAAATCGATTCAGGCATCCAACCAATTTTTGAAGTCCCGTGTTCTGTCACGGCTCAAAACGATATCTTCATCTTCGCAGCCATGGAGTTTCACTTTCATCCTGCTGTTGGAATAACCGATCATCTGCTCAATAGATTCATAACGAGCTATATACTTGCGGTTTAGTCGAAAAAATTCTTTTGGATCAAGAAGAATTTCCAATTGGTCCAGGCTAAAATCAATGAGGTGATTTTTTTTGAGAGCGGTGTGAAGGTAAACGGCCTTGTGTTCTGAAAAAGCAAATCTTACATCCTCGGTATTTATAGCAAGAATCCGGTCTCCGATTTTGGTAACAAATCTCTTTTTAAATGGATTTCCGTAGTCCGACTTCACTATTTGGTGCCAGTCCCGACCAAGTTTTTCCGAGGGCAAAGTGAAGTGTAATTCAAATTTGTTTAAGGCAGCCTGCATGGCTTCCTCCTCGACTGGCTTGAGCAGATAGTCTAAACTATTAAGCTTAAAAGCGCGCAATGCATACTGATCGTACGCCGTCGTAAAAATGATCGGTGCCTTCGTATCAGCTTCTTCGAAAATATCAAAACTGAGACCATCTGATAAATGAATATCCAGCATAATCAGATCAGGCGGGGGATTGTTATTCAGCCAATTTATCGTGGCGCTTACCGATTCTAAAGGGCCATGAAAAAATGCCTCCGGTAAGATTTTTCTCAACGTCCGGGCAAGCTTTTTTGCAGCTTGTTCCTCATCTTCTACGATCAAAATATTCATAATGATGAAGGTTTTCGAATGAGAGGAAGACGAACCAAAAAGTTATTGTCCTTGTCTGAAATAGTCACTGGCAAATCTGTGAGAAAACGATATCGCTCCCGGATATTGGTGAGGCCGATTCCCGAAGGCCGCTCTTCCCCAATGCGTTTTTGCAAATTATTGCTGACCTCCAGGTAATCTCCACGTATAGAAATAACAATCCTAAGAGGTTCTTCCTGAGTGGCCCGGTTGTGCTTCAGGGCATTTTCGAGGAGCAGTTGAAGTGAAAGGGGTGGAAGATAAACTTCCTGTTCACCTTCATTTTGAATCTTAAACTGAAATTTTTCGCCAAAACGTATTTTTTGCAATTCAAGATAACTCTTCGCAAAATCAAGTTCGCTTTTTACGGTTACGAGTTCTTCGTTTTGAACATCGAGCACATAGCGATAGATCCGCGACAATTTTTCGATGAAGGCATTTGCATCATCCGCACTTTCGTATACCATATTGCTCAAAACGTTGAGCGAATTGAAAAGAAAATGCGGATTCAACTGGTCTTTCAGGCTTTGGTATTGACCCTTGAGGCGTTCGCTTTTAATTTTCTCAGCATTAATAGCTGTTTCTCTCCATTCAAACAAAAAAGCCCGGCCGGTAAGGAATATTGTAATCACCAATGCAATAGTCGTCGGAAACAAACTCTTAAGGGCTACTGACCTGAATGGGAATTCTTTCAATTCCGGCTGCCAGATTACCTTGATGAAAAATATGTACAAAAGAAAGCTACCAATGAAAGCGTACAAAGTAATGGAAACGAGATCAATAACAAAACGCTTCACAGGAGCCTGAAGCCATGGGAAATGGGCGTTGTTGTAATTGATAATTACCGAAATACCCCCACTCATCATACAGGAAATCAGAAAAGAGAATAAAAAATCATCCCATATTTCCTCCCATCCTGCCAGGGAAAAGAAGCAGGTGAAGCAAAACGACATGCTCACCGCAAGAGCCAGCAACAGGTTGATCAAGAGAAACCATCTCACCTGATGAAAAATATTTCTGGAAACTTTGGGCTTATTTTCTTCTTCAAACATGTGGCAACGAATTTAAGGTTTGTCCGATGGATCGGGTAATGCATCAGAATATTAAGATGAAATATAATTCAGACACCTGCTAAGTAAGTCAGCAGGTGTCTGAACAATAGACATTTATTTTTTGCACGCCTGGCTTACTTCTTCTGCGAGGTCTCTGCCCCATCCCGGATTAAATCCCTCAACCTGCTCTTTTTCAAAAAGAGTCAGACTTTGCGCTGCCAAGGCGCATGCTTTGACAGGTTCGGTACCAAAATATTGCGCCGTACCCAATTCCTGACGAGCCATCATAGCAGCTGCACGCGGATTTTCGGGATTCATTTCCATTGCTTTGCCAAAACTTTGCATGATTTGCGGACTGTATTGTTGGGCGCGCGACATGGGATCCACCACCATTTTTGCCATCAAGGCATAACCTCTCAACACTTCCACCTCATCATTTCCGGGACTCAGCGCAGCCGCCTTTTTCACATGCTCACTTGCCCGATCTATAATCTGATCACGTTCGGTGGCTTGCTGCATCGCAAAACTGCTGTTGATCAAAACAAGGGCAGCATAGTAATGCGGATGAAATTCGGTAGTTGCCTGATTGGAAATTCGTTCAAAACTGTTGGCGACTTCGCGCATTTGCTCCGACGATTTTGCCTCGCCCCACTGGCCCATTGCCTCTCCCATGGCCTGCTGATAAGCGCCATTCTGGGCAAAAATATTCGTGTTGATAGAAAGAAAAAGAATGAGCAAAGAAATTACTGTTTTCATGATTTTTGGTTTTTAAGTGTTTGTTAATTATTAAAGATTGTTCAGTTGATTGGCTTTTTTGTCGGAAGAAATAGTCCAGAATACCCCCACAAAAACAAAGCGGGGAGCTGGCTGTCGGAGGGCTGTACTTTCGTAAAATCCATCTGACCCGGCTTCGTTGGCATACCGATATCCAAAAACATTATCGCGTCCGGTGATATTTGTGCAGCTCAGGTGGATGATGAGACTGGGTCGCGGCAGGTAGCTCCAGTTTAGCGAAAGCGAACCGAAACCCGGTGAAAGCGATTCCATTTCCCCGGCAAGATTGGGATTGTCATAACTGTATCCGCTGTTGAGCGTGAAAGTGGCACCCGGCTGGGAATTCCATTTGGCGATCCAATACTTGCCCACCACACTCAGGTTGTGCTGTGGTGCAAAAGATGGTTGCACCTGTGTTTGAAAACGATCGTATTGACGGCGGCTGTGAACAAAACTATAGGTGACCCAGTAATCCAGATTCTTCACGGACTTGCGATCTCGAAAAAACAGATCAAAACCCTGAGCCACCCCCGATCCATCAGCTGCATAATCAAGAATTAAAGTCTCTTCCACTGGCTGGATCAACCGAAGACCCGAATACGTTTTGTAATATCCTTCCATGCGGAAAAGTCGGTCGCTGTTGCCATGCTGATAGCTCAGCTGATAATGGTTGGCGGCGGCATTGCCAATTTCCGGTGAAATTGTAATGACAGCAGGATCCTGCACCTGGCTGAAGCGCCCTGCGGCCAAAGAGATTGTGCCATTTTTGTACGGCATGAAGGCTGCCGCCAAACGAGGTTCTGGTGAAAACCTCTGCGGTCCACTAAACGTAGCACCGCGAATGCCCGTGCGAAGGGTCAGTCTGGTAGAGAGAAACCATTCTGCTTCTGCAAATACGGAGGTACGCTTATCGTCAAATCCCCTTTTTTGGCCAAACCGCAATTCAGTTTCTCGATAAGAGCGGCCAATCAATTCAAAACCACCTTTTATTTTCAGTGCATCGGTTAAATAATGGGTGATTTTTTGTTTAAAGTGGATTAAGTTTTCCTCATTTTCAAACCGGTTGGTGTCGATGTCAAATCCATCCGTATTTGCAGTGATTGAAAAACCTCCTTCTGCAAGCCATTTCTCGTTCATCGGTTTGCGATAAGTCACATTCGCAAATCCAAAATCATTCCCGATTCCGATGCGCTGGCCACGGCTTTCGTCGTCCGCTTGTTTTTGCCAGATGACCATCTTGCTTTTTGATCCCTGAACAAAAGCCTTCACCATACCATCCGCACCCCACTTGTGTCGGTACACAGCCTGTCCCGAATAGGCCAGAGGCGCTTTTTCCCAATCAAAATCCTGTGTTACCAATTCCTGGTACGGTGCCAGATTCTGGTAGGAAGCCTCCGCAGTAAGTGATTGTTTTTTTCCCGCAAGGGTAGAAGAAACAGAAGCCCCCACGGACATAAGTGAAATATCGGTCTGATTGCGCACCGGTTGATCTACCGTTTCGAGTACAAGCACCGAAGAAAGGGCATCGCCATACTCCGCTGAATAACCACCGGTGCTAAAAAAAGTGCCTTTAAAAAGTGCGGGGCTAAATCTGTTACGGGTGGGCACATTGGCTGTGGACGTGCCGTAGGCATTGCCCACGCGCAACCCATCAAAAAATATGGCTGTCTCGGAGGCATCGCCACCACGCACGAAAAGCCGGCCATCATTGGCTACGGTAGCCGTACCCGGAAGGGTATTGAGCGCGCCCGTGATATCGCCAACAGCGCCAGCCGTGGTGAGGATATCCAACGGACGCATCACCACGGCACTGGCTTTATCGCTTACATCAATGGTGCCCACTGTGATAGACACAGCGTTTAGTTCGTTCACTTTTGGTTGAAGTACAAGGGGTATTGCGGACAGTGCAGAGACCAGCGGTATTTGCACAGTGCCGTATCCGATGGCCGATGCCACAAGGATCAAGCTGTCGTTTTTGCTGGTTTGAAAACTAAAGCGGCCATCGGCATCAGAAGTCCCGCCATCAAATGTGCCGTCGATCCACAGATTTACGCCTGGAAGTGATTCCCCATTTCGCGCAGTTACGTTTCCCGAAAGGGTATGCTGACTTACCGATACGAAAGCTTGTAAAAGAAAAATGAGAAACAAAATGGATGTGGAGCGCTTCATGGTCATTGCGTTTGAATGACCCAAAAGTGCGGCGCGAAATCAGGAGGTGAAAAAAAGACTTACCGAATCTACCGATTTGATGGATGAACTGTCAAAATCATACACATTGCAAAAAAGATCCAATCAAAAAAAGATTTTGGCCAATTCAATTTCACATCCAAATCATTGCAGGCTCAGGAGAAAACTGAACGCGTTCTGCCAATTTTTTGTATCGCTCAGGTATTTTACAAAGGTAATCCTGCATTTTGTTCCCTTCGGAAGTCAAATCTTTGAGATGTTCCACTCCCCAAAAATCAACCAGATGTTCCACAATGTTGGCGTAATCCAGGGACGTGTATATTCCAATTTCCTGGGTTATGGCTGCGTAGGTATCAAAAAGGCTGAGCTTGTTATCCTTGACGTCCATCATCCTTGCAGGCATCACAATGTGTTTCCACATCATATGCCCGAAGGCCAATATTGCTTCATTGGGATCCAATTCAAAAATTCTTTTCATCATGGCCTTGTACGCATTTTCGTGGCGGGCTTCATCCCCCGCTATCACTTTGCATATTCGAGAGAGATGATCGTCGCCGGCCTGCGAAGCCAGCCGGCTTGTATTCACATGTGTAATTTTGGTGGCACGCTCCTGGAATGCGGTATATATAATTCCCTTGTAAGGATCTCCATCTGTGAGATTGTCAAATCCATTGTAGAGCATGCGCTGAATGGTTTTTTCCACCGCATTCATATCTATCCTCCCGGACATATAAAGGTATTTGTTGAGCAGATCCCCATGGCGGTTTTCTTCAGAAGCCCAAGCCCTCCCCCACTTAACCCAGGCATAATCGCTTGCGACATTGCGTTCACGATTGATGCCCTCGAGCAAATTAAACCAGGATTGATAATTGGGCAAGCCTTCTTCCGTAATCATATTTCCCACCAGGGAAATGATCAATGTATTGGGGATGTTTTTGGCGCGTTCCTGAAGCGCTGTGACATCCTCCCTGAAAGATTCTGATCTAAAATCAGGGAGAAAATCGGAAGGTTGCCAACTTGTTTCTGGAATAAGCATTTTCGTGTTCACGATATCCTCCACAAAATCGCAGAGGTGATCGAGCACTTCAATTCTTCTATTTTCGATTGTTGATGGTTGCATTAAAAATTTTTACCTGGTTGCGCATGGCGATCACTCTGGATTATTAATGTCCATCCGGCTGTATTTGTTGTAAAACCTGGAGAGAAAGTTGCGCGAGCTCAAATGTACGCTTTCTTATTTTTTCGCGAAAGCGCAATCCATCATCTCATTGAATTGCCAGTGAGTTGAATCCGAACATTTGCAAAGTATCACTTTGGTTGTACCGATTAATCTTCAACTTGGTTGCAACACAATTCATTCATGACCTTTGCTGCCCATTCGCAAGAACAAAAATCCCAGGGAAGACGAACGTTTTAGATTTTTTTTAAAATTTCCATAATGAGAACCGGAAATTCTAATCAATATTGGCCGTTAGTCTATTCATAATCAACATTATGTGAAAAAAATTCAAGTTTATAACCTACGCCATGAATATTTTTAATCTGAATGGACGGTTCATTTTTCAGCAGTTTTCTCAATCTGGAAACAAAAACATCGAGACTTCGTCCCACAACCACTCCTTCATCTGCCCACCGTTTCCTGATATCTCCGTTGAGCCCGAGAAGTGACAATTATTTTGAATTTCTCTTCTTCAGCCAAGCTTGATTGCTTTGGGTGAATATATCCAATGTCACGATATCCTTGTTTTCGATGGCTGACATTGACTCCAGAGCACGAGATTCCATCTCAGCATGAATCAATATTTCTTCCACCTGTGCCAAGGGTTTGCTGGCTCCGCACGCGCATGAGGCGTTCGATCAGGCTCAGCTTTTGTTCCGAAAGTTCCATGGTATCATATATAAGGCATATTGTACTTTACTGTAGTCTTTACAAATGACGGTTGAGTGAAAGAGTACATCTGCAGTTTAAACAAGTCAGAAAATTTTAAAATCATTTCTTTCCAACGCAAAGTTGCCTTAAGAGGTAACTTGGGAAAGATTGAGTTTGGCGGGAGGATACAATGAAATAAAATTCAGGCTTTTATAAACTTCTCCCGCCTAATTTTAAATTAACTGACAATGAAAAGGTCGAAGTAGATATTCCTTTTCACACTGACCCCCAATTCAGGTAATACAGCCCCCCTCTGGTCAATGCACTTTAAGGGAGTTTATATTTCGGTTTGATCACCTCAGCGGATATACTAAATGATCAATGATGGCACCCAAATCTAAAATCATGAGCCGAATTCGCAATATGTTCTGCCCTTTCAAAAAAAAAGCGGCCTGAAGCCGCTTTTCACCTGTAGTATGCAGGAAAGGAAATTAAACGTTGATCTTTTCCAAACGAACTGTCAATCTTTTCTCTTTTTTATAATATTCCTGAATGAGAATATATCCGGGCTTCGCGGCCAGATAAGTCACGTATTTGGCGTCAGAATTAATAGGAATTCGCTGGTTTTCTACTTTTCCATTTTTCATGCTTACCACCCCCAACATGATGTCTGATTTCTTTCCATTGTCTTCATCTTTCGTGTCACGATCGCTGTAAATCATATCATAGGTATCTGTTTCATCATCCATCAATGTAAACTGATAGCCGAAATAACCCATGGTCTGGCAGAGATAAGCGATTGTTTGAAGATTTGCAAATCCGTAACCTTCTCCTAAATTAATACGCGTTGGCCGCTTTTCATAGATTTTATAATCTTTCACTTCGTATTCTGGCGTGAATTCGATTACAACCATATTACCGATCCGTACTTCCAAAGCTGAGGCACTGCCCCCAGCTGACTTGGCAAGAACTCCCAATGCGCTTACTTGTTTTCTGAATTGCTCGGCCACTACGACCAGATGTCCAGATTTGGAACGCACAAACTTGTGAACGAACAACCGGTTACCAGATTTGTCTGCATTTTTTTCGCCTGTCTCCACGGCAGTTTGTTTGAATTTTGCAAGATCGGTATCCCATCCAAATTTTTTGAACTTAACATCCTCTCCACCACGATCTATGCTCCGCACATATAATCCCAGGCTTTCATCCTTCATGACATCATCGTCAGGTTTAAAATACTCGCCGACAATTAGAATTTCATCTTCAGCTTCATCGACATAAGTGCTCATCACCGTAAGCAAACCCTCTACATTATCGACCATTTTTGTGTGAATCAATTCCTTTCCTGTAACGGCATCCAGCAGCACAAAATAAGTATCGAATTTTCTGGTCAATGCAGATTTCTTTTTAATCACACTCAAAGTGACATATTTTTCACCGCTGTGAAGCACATCTGCCCCTTCGACAAATTCAGATTTTTCCGGAGTACCATGCGTCCATTTTGACTTCATATTGTTGTCATATGCTTCAATCTGGTAGCCCAATTTTTTGTCTTTCTGATAGGTATTGCGCACAAAGCCTTCGTTGCCAAGGGGCCAGATACTCACATTTTCGACATCGGCATTGCTCAGTCCCAGTCCGATTCTGAACAGTTCCGCACGCGGCAGATCATCCAGAATTACGGAACCAAGCTGTTTTCCACTCCTGTCCATAGATACAAATTCCAAGGTTTTTTCTTTGGTGTCGTAGAATTGAAACATAAATGCATCATCATTGAAAACAACTTCCATGAGTACTACCTTTTTGGGCCTTACCAATTCAAAACTGGCCACTTTGCTGAGATTGTTGTCGAGCATATTTACCGTATAAGCTGTATTTTTTCGGTCAAGCTTTTCAACTGGAGTGAAAAAATAATAACCTTCTACCTTATTGTTCTTAATAATGGATCCGCTGCTTCTGGTAGAATATTTGAGAATATTCTGATACGTTTCAGTTTGCGCCTGCACGCCAAACGTGATATTGAGAGATAGCAGGATAAGCAAAATTCTGTTTTTCATGTTTTTGATATTTGGTTTTATTTGATTTCGAGTATAGAATCCATATATGATTTTCGTGAACCCTTGGGATAGTTGGTGACATATTCACGTGCATATTGCGCTGCCTCCTCTGGCTCTCCATGGACTTCAGCACTAATGGCCAGGGCAGTAAGCTTTAGATCTTTTGTTTCTGTTTCCGTATTTTTTCTGGAAAGGTGATATGCAGCGCAGGCACAGTCCTGACTGTTTAAATCCCAAATAACATGGAGGAAAGTTTTATAATCTTTTTCGTGATATACTTCCGGCAGTTCTAGGTATCCACCCAAAGCCCGCTGTTTTTTTAGTTTGGCAATTCTCCCCAAAAGATAACCCGCAGCTTCGAGGGGGTAGTACAATTCCGGATTTTCGCGGTGCGCATGAATGGCGTAGTAGAGTGCTTTGGAGTAATTTCCTTCCCTGGTATAACTTTCGATCAGGTCCAGCTCTGCAAATTTTTGAATGTTGGCGAAGTCAGTTTCATCGCCTGTGAATGTCAAGGAGTCCAATCCATCGTGCAAGGAATAAATATGATCGATACGCAAATTGCAATCAGGATGCGTTTTGAGCTCTTCTTCATATTTTGAATTTTTGATTTCAAAATCTCCCAGAGAAGAGCCCTTTGTGGCTTTTTGCCATATTGGCTCTACCTCGCACTGTGCTGCGTTGAAAAATTCGTCCCATTCAATAGGATTTGAATAAATAGAAACATCAACACCATCGAGAATATGAAGCAAACCTACTGCTCCTCTCACATCAAACCCTGCGCGCTGAGCCAAAAGGGCACCAAGTGAATCGGCCTGAAACTCCAAATCCCTTGAATGCCGCATGCGCGACATCATTCCAGGAATGAGCAAACTCTCCAACTGACTGTTGATGTTGTATCCACTTTTTAATATTCTGTTAATTTCGCGCTTTCGCTCCGGGTCCGACACGATAGTAGCCTGGTGAATGATCGCTTCATTTGAATGATTTTTAATTTGATGACTCAGCTCATGGCCCATGATAAATGCCAACTGGTGGGAATTGTTGAGTCTCGCAATCAAACCGAGATTGATGACAAAAAAACCATCGCCGGTCGAAAACGCGTTTGCTACTCCGGATCGGGAAAGCAACATGGTTGTGCCCGGATCTATTTCTGGGTTGGCAGCCTTAATTCTTTCAAATATTTCGTTGCTGTGGGTAAGTACGGGTGAATCAAAAATGAATTCACCATTCGTCAACATTTCAGACAGAAATTCATAGCGGGCTTCAAAAGACTTTTTTACTTCAGAAGCCTGTTTTCCTTTCAAATACGCGAGAGTTTTCTCCTGATGTTTCCAGGCAGCCAATAATTGACGCTCAAAAACTGAATTGTCCTCGGCCACTGGAGAGGGCGTAAATCCTATCTGAGCGAAGGCGCTGGAAAATGCAGCCAAAAACAAAATTAACACCGTCCCTGTTTTCACAATTTTTATGAAATTCGAGTGGCAAAAATAGAAGATTAATTCAAAAAAAGAAATTTTAATATGGCGCTCCGGCAATATTATTCATAGGAGCCTGATATGCCAACTCATCCATGATGAAAAAACAAATACGGATGACTGGGAATTGATCTCAATTTTCATGAAAACAATCTAACTAGCTGGTTTGAATTGTTTTAAAGAAAAAATTCAGTTACAACTTCCAGCGAGGAAAGTGTATGAAATAGTTGACACACGGAAAAAATACAAAATGGTGGGGGTAATTTCATCATTTCCCGGTGAAGAAATACGATCAACCGATTGGTGTTATTTCTGAATAAAAATTGAATGCGTTTTTTCTAACTCAATTTGAGCAGACTTTGATTCTTAAACCATGATGAGAACGATTTTATTTACCTTCCCATCGACTAACCACCGGTATATGAAATTCCTGCATCTCCTTGTCCCAATCTTTGCGCTCTTATTTTTCGCATGCAATCAAACACAGCCGGAAGAAAGAATCCAGCGGCAAAACCTGGAAGCCTTATCTATTGTCGCATTGGAAATGAATCCCGATAGCCTTGATCCACCCATTACCATACGGATTGATACCAATGAAGTATGGATACACAAAACGCCAGAACCTGATGATGTCAGAGGCTCTAAAAACAACTATTCTTTCGGTACGCCCCGAATTGTCCCTGCCAGCGAAATTAAAATCTTTATACCTGGTCAGGACACCGTGCCCCTGCCCCTTCGGCGGCCGGCACAGGGGAAAGTCGTACCAGCCACTGCACCCGAACTGCAACCTTTTAAAGGCTGGCTCAGCGAAGATCACAATCCTGGCAATTTTCATTATATCACAAACAAGGATGGACTGGGATTTACCGTGCACGACATGACCATGGATACAAAGGGAAACACATGGTACACCAGTGCGGGTTCGGGTATCACACGTTTTGACGGAAGTAGCTTTGCCAATTTTATGCCTTCAAACGGACTACCTTTTGAAATTGTAGTCAGTGTATTTGAGGACAGCAATGGAGATATATGGATAGGAACCAATGGTGGCGGAGCTGCGCGATATGATGGACATACTTTTACGACTTTTTCGGAAGCAGAAGGTCTTCACAACCAAATAACAGACTTTTTGGAAACCAAGAACGGGTCGTTGTGGATTGGCACCTATGGGGGTGGGCTTTTCCGCTATGATCAGGATGATACAGGCATAGGTGGCACTTTCGTGCAATACTCCACTGCACAAGGTCTTTGCGATATGATGCCCAACAACCTCCTGGAAGATCCGGAGGGAAATATTTGGTTTAAAACCCGATGCAATACCATTGGAAAACTTGAACTTGCAAGAGATGGAAAACCGGAGCGAATCATCGAATACGGCCCCAATCAGAATTCTTACAATGGTGACCTGGTAGAAATAATCTGCGATAGCCAGGGAAATATATGGAGTGGCAGCAGTGACGGCATATTATTTCGATTCGATGGCACCAATTTTACACATCTCGCCTTGCCCGATTCGATGGCCTCTGCTACTATTAACAACTTACTATATGATAAGCATACCGATCAAATCAAAGTGGCAGTGGATAACACAGGTATCATCAGCATGGACGCCCGGAAACCAGACAATTTCACATTGCTGATCAAGGAAGATGGTCTGCCAAACAATGAAATCTACTCGCTTTTTGTCGATCAAGATGGTGATCTACACACCATATCAAGAAAAGCCATTGCCGTAAAAAAGGCAGGGGACTTTAAAAAGTATAGCGACAGTGATGGATTCACCAACCTGGTTGTCAACCAAATAACTGAAGATACCAAAGGCAATATATGGTTTGCCACTGAAGGCGATGGTCTCATCCGTTTTGATGGAGATTCATTTGCCTATCACGGACCCAGTATGGGTTTTCACTCACAACCCATGGGAATTATCCGCGACCACCATGGCAACCTGTGGGTGGCCAGCAATGGTGGCGGACTCCATAAATTCATTCCTGACAGCACGGGCGGCACAGGAACTTTTCACTACTACATGGAAAACGCCGGTTTGTCTCTGAAATGGATGACCTGCGTAATGGAAGACAGCAAGGGCAATATTTGGAGCGGAACGAATGGGGGTGGCATCAACATTCTCACGCCAGACAGGCATCATGTGGGAGGCTCGCTCGCGAAAATAAGCACTCCACAGGGACTTTCGTCAAATCAGGTTTACACCATCATCGAAGACCGGCAGGGAGATATCTGGGCAGGTATGCATGCTGGTGGTATTAGCAGACACAGGCCTGGCGAAAAACCTGGGGAGGGGAAATGGTGGCATTACGGACCAGATCAGGGTTTGGCAGGCACCAGCGTAATCAGTCTCAAAGAAGATCATCGGGGAAATATCTGGATTGGGATGCCTGGTGGTCTCCAACTTCTGTTTCGCGATGAGGCCGGGCAAACGGAAAGAATTTTGACATTCGATGAAAAGAACAGTCCCGTGGGTCGAATGGTCAATAGTATTTTAATAGACAAGGATAGCACGCTTTGGTTTAGCAGTGATCTGGGATTGCTCAGGCTGACTGAAGATAAGTACGCTCAATTACTTGAAAAAGTCCAGGCAGGCGTGGTGTATGACGATGATGTCATTTTCGATGTTTTTAATATGTGGAATGGTTTTACTGGTGCCGGTGGCCGAAATGCCAGCATCCAGGACAGCAGAGGAAAAATATGGTTGAGCAGTAACACATTCTTAAATGCATTTGATCCCGAACTGATCACTGCCGATTCCACTCCCCCGGTCACCGTCATTTCGGCCTTGAGCCTTGCCAACGATTTGATCAACTGGCACGAAATAGAAAATAAAAAAGTCACGGATATCACGCTTCGCAATGGAATAAAACTTCACGACTTCACTTTAGATGGATACAGTGGAGGATACGGGTTGCCTATGCATCTCAATCTCGCCCACGACAATAACAATATTACTTTCGGTTTTTCGGCCATGGCGAGGCACCAGCCAGAATTGGTCAAATACCGCTATTTCCTTGACGGTTTTGACGGGTCGTGGAGTGGACTTACTACTTTTCAAGAGGTGCCATACGGTAATTTGCCACCTGGGGCATATACCTTTCGGGTAAAGGCAATGAACAGTCTGGGCATTTGGGGTGAAGAAGCGACGTATGAATTTACGATACGGCCTCCCTGGTGGTTTTCCCTCTGGGCTTACATTGCTTGCGCCATTTTGTTCGTCGTGTTTGTCGTCTTTGCACACCGAACCCTAAAGGCCAGAACGCTGCGCATAGAAAGGGAGAAAATTCAGGCACGGGAGCTGGCTCAGGCCAAAGAAATAGAACGAGCCTACAGTGAACTTAACCAGTCACACGAACACTTGAAGTCCACACAGGCTCAGCTTATCCAATCCGAAAAAATGGCCTCACTTGGCGAGCTTACTGCAGGAATCGCCCATGAGATTCAGAACCCGCTGAACTTCGTCAATAATTTTTCGGAAGTAAGTGCAGAGCTCCTGGATGAGGTGAGCGAAGAGCTCAACCGAGTAAAGACGAGGCTTGCCTCGTCTCCTGATCATGATGATGATTCACTCTCAGAAGCAGAATCCATCCTCAGCGACATCAAACAGAACCTCGAAAAAATAACCCACCACGGCAAGCGGGCCGATGCCATCGTGAAAGGGATGCTGGCCCATAGTCGCAAAAGCGAAGGTGCCAAAGAACCGACTGATCTGAATGCACTGGCCGAAGAATACCTTAAACTTTCATTCCACGGACTTCGTGCTAAAGACAAAACATTCAACGCCGATTTCAAAACGGATTTTGATCCCGGCATTCCCCCGATCAACATGATCCCGCAGGATATCGGACGCGTATTGCTCAATATTATCAACAACGCATTTTATGCTGCTTCTTTAGGGCATCAAATTGAATCTACCAATGAAAATCCATCGGCCGCGGTAGAGACGGGGCATGCCCCGTCTCTGCCGCGGCCGATGATCATTATTTCTACAAAAAATCTCGGCGATAAAATCCAAGTTTCGATTTCAGACAACGGCCCCGGCATTCCCGACGCTATCAAGGAGAAAATATTCCAGCCTTTCTTTACCACCAAGCCTACCGGGCAAGGGACCGGATTGGGATTGAGCCTGAGCTATGACATTGTGAAGGCGCATGGAGGAGAGATAACGCTGGATTCCAGACCAATATCTGGAAATAGTGAAATCAAACAAGGGACTGAGTTCTCAATTTTCTTACCTGTTGGTGAAGGTGATCGTCAAAAATAATTTTAGCTTTCATTCCTAAATACAGTCAATATTATAATCTTCTTTTTTGAACGAAAAGCGAATGCTTTTTAGCGGCCTTTGTTCAGGCCGCAGCTTGGCAAATTCCTTACCTGCTTGAAAATGCGGTCCTGATACCGATGATTATAATCTGATTCAAAATCCTTCGGTGGGCAAATCTACCCCTTTGGGAAGTGAAATATACGCCCGGGAAAAAGCGCGAACCATTTGCCAAAAGGTCGCTTAAGTTTACATCAGTTCTTGTCAATTTATCGCGGGGAAAGGGGAGAATTTCATAGGCGCTCCCTGATCCACCGCGGTACTAAATTAAAATATCGATTAACCAATCATAATTAAAACCAAAATGAAAAATAACCTGTTTGTCTCAATTTGCGCACTGATTTTAATCAGTGCTTGCCAACCCGCTGCCGAACCAGCGGCAGATATGGAAAAAGTGAAAATCGAAATCCAAAACCTTGAGAATGCCTGGGCTGACGCCATGAATGAACGTGATGTCGATGCCCTGATGGCGCTGTATGCTGATGATGCGGTAGCCATGGGGGAAGATTATCCCAGCATTTCCGGAAAGGAAGCCATCCGCAAAAAAACCGAAAAAGATTTTGAAAAAGCCGATACCGGGCAGCATTTTAATTTTCAAACCCTGGAAGTCGTCGGTACAGGCGATGTGGTGACCGAAACCGGGAAAACCACCGTCAAAGACGATTCCGGAAAAGAAATCAGCACGGGAAAGTACATGGCCGTATGGCAAAAACGCGATGGCAAATACCTTTGCACCCACGACATATCCAATACGGATAAAGTGCGGGCACCAGCCGGTTACAAAACCCTTCATCTCTTCGATTTCCCAAACGGGATGACGGAGTCCGATTTGTCCAGTGGTCTCCAGCGCTTCAATACTGCCATTGAAGAACTCGGCTATCCCGGCTCCGGTTATTTTCTCTACAAAACCACCGAAGAAACTGAAAAAAACTACCGTTATTATTTCGAAGGTGTTTGGCCGGATATGGAAACATACAATACCATCCACGAAAGCCCGGAATGGCAGGCTGTGGCTGGCGATAACGCTGCGGTTTATGATCAACTGAAGCCTGTGGAAATCTACCGCAAAATGGCTTTGGTGAAATAAAATAAAAAGAGTTTTAAGTCTAAAAACCCCGTCTGCGGCAGAAAGGTAAGCACCTTCCTGCCGCAGGTGGTTATGAACCAAGCACTAAAAACCCTGACTGCCGGCCTTTAGATTTGTTTGCAGGCAGGCAAATCTAAAAACTAAAAACCAAAAACCAATAAAACCAACCTGCAATCCTTACTCAGACCAGAGATAAAACTTTTCGCTGACTTCGGATACATTATAGTATTCTGCTATATTTGAAAGTGATGCATCTGATCTGCGCTTTTTTGGAATATAAACGCAATAAAGGTGTGAGTGGGGAGAAGTTAGGAACCAGCTTACACAACAGTTCACTAAGAAATTAAAAGTAAACGTTTTTGTTTACTCTCAATCTGTTTTTACCTAGCTTTGGTGAAAGTTGATGTTATGCTGCCAGAATTAGATAAAATAAGAGGCATTCACCCAGGTTATATTCTAAATAGAGAATTAAAAAGTAGGGGAATTAAAAGTAGTGAGTTGGCTTCTACTATTGATGAGCACAAACAGACAATCAGTGCTATCCTAAATAAAAAGAGAAAGATAACACCATCACTTTCCATTAAGCTCTCAAAGAAATTTAATGTTGCACAAGATTATTTTATGCTCTTGCAAGCAAGTTATGACGTAAATATTGTAGCAGCCAAAATTTCAGCAAGACATAGACCCAACCTTGATAAATTTCGAACCGCTCTCTTTTGGGATACAGACATGAATCAAATTGATTGGGAAAAACAAAAAAGAGCCATCATAAAACGTGTTTTAGAACGAGGAAACAGTCAGGAGATTACCGAACTAATTGAGTTTTACGGGAAGCAAGAAATATCTGCCGAGCTAAAAATAATCGGAAACAGTAGATTCCCTTCTTTTAAGAAAAACATCAGTGATTATAATTTGTAAATTATTATGCAACTTTATTTAAACACTGTTTCAAATCTATTGTGGAAATCATTGGTTGAACTTATGAAACTAAATGAATTTAAAAATTTTCGTTGAGTTGGTGGAACATCTTTAAGCCTTCAACTGGGACATAGAGAATCAGAAGACATTGATATGTTTACTGACGCGCAATATGGAAGCGTAAATTTTATCAAAATAGAGGACGTTCTTAGGGAGAAATTCTCTTATGTCGATTCGTTGTTCAGTGATTTTATTGGAATGGGGAAATCATTTTTTATTGGAAACGAAGCCTCTTATTTGGTTAAATTGGATTTGTTGTATACTGATAATTTTGTTTTTCCATTAATTGAAGTTAAAGATGTGAGACTAGCGGGCATTGAAGAGATTGCCGCAATGAAGTTGGATGTTATTGGGAGAGGAGGACGAAAGAAGGGTTTCTGGGATTTTCACGCATTGTTGAAAAATTCTCATCAGATGAGATGATTGATTTCTATTTAAAGCGATATCCGTACAATTTCACTAGAAAAGAAATTATGAAAGGACTATCAAACTTTGAAAAAGCCGGATATGAATTTACGCCGATTTGCTTGAAAGATAAAGTTTGGGAAATTATTAAATTGGATATTGAAGAATTGGTTAAAAGCGCACAGCCGAATGCTTAGCAAAGTATAAACACAATCAGGATTTAAGTGCATATTCAATCGGATTAACCCGCTCAAAACTTATATATCGTTGGACGGTGGTGCCCTTTAGGGCCAGGGCGCGGGTTGGCCACTTCCAATAAAGCATTGTCCCCATGACATCCCATGCATCACCCAATGACCTCCCATATATGCCCCGATGACTACCCAATCATCACCCTACCTTGCCCCTGTAACATCCTGCACCATCACCCGGTTAAGATCCTATAGTGTGCCTTTCATCACCTTTTAGTAAGGAATCCAATGGGCCAATTGCTACCTTTTCAGGAGACTTATACAGAAATGCGTCAGGCAATATCATCAGGCAGAATTCATGCTAATTTCAAACGCCCAAAAGATCGACGCCGGAAAGCTTATTATTTTACCATTCGTTCATCTTTCGGTTTCTCATTTACCCCCTTCGGAAAAGGAAAAGCCCCTTTCGGAAAATAGCGTATCGCACAACCGGCAGTCTTGCCTACATTTACTTCAGGCACCCGGATTTCAGCTGAAAGTATGAAGTACCAGGTAGTATGCACAGGTACTAAAAACTCCGCCTGCCTGGGCGTTCTGGCAGGCGGGCTGCTGGCAGGCAATAACCACAAACCAATAAACCAATAAACCAATAAATCAAGAACTAAAAACCAAAAACCCTGACTTCCGTCAGGCAGGCAAACACTAAAAACTAAAAACTAAAAACCAATAACCATGAAAAAACAATCATTTCTACTCAGTACCAGAAGGATGGGCTTAACAATTGCAACAACCTTCTTTTCCCTAACCATGTTTATCAGTGTATCCACAGCCCAAAATGTCAATCGCAGTAAGTCCTTGTCCTTCGAAGATGCCCATTCCGGCGATTCATTTGGCAATCTCGCAAATCACAGCCAGGTCGGCCCGGAAGACAACATACACGGTGGTGAAATTGTGGCACAGCAGGTATCATTGCACAATTCAGCTTTGCACGGGCAGCGCAATCTGCTTTCCGATCCGGGCAATGTGGCGGTGGTTGATGCGCTTTACAAAGCTTTCGCAAAAGGCGATATCCCCACGGTATTGGCCGGCATGGATCCCAACATCGCGTGGAACGAAGCCGAGGGTTTTCCCTATGCCGACCGCAATCCCTACATCGGGCCGCAAGCCGTGCTAGAAGGCGTTTTTGCCCGCATCGGTGCCGAGTGGGAGTACTGGAACCTGACGGGAGTTGAGCTCCATGAAATGGCAAACAACAAAGTACTTGCCACCCTGCGCTACCAGGCGAAGTACAAAAAGAATGGCGCCACCATCGACAATCAAACAGCCCATTTATGGACATTAAAAGATGGAAAAATTACCAGTTTCCAACAGTTTACGGATACCAAACAAGTCGCCGATGCGATAATCCGTTAATGCACGAATTAAATAACAAATAAATTCAAAGTCGCTTTAAAAACAACCAGGGTAATGGAGAGACGATGGGTCTCTCCATTACTTTAATAAATGAAAATCCATGCATCAATCGAAAAGGGTGAAACGCTGGACCTTCATTGTTTTTTTCTTTTCGGGTGCCGGACTTTCAGCGCAAAACCAGATAGAGGGTCGAATTGCTGATAAGGATGACAATCCTTTGGCGTACGCCAACGTGGTCCTTTTTAATTCGCCCGACAGCACTTTTGTAAAAGGTGAAGTAGCTGGCATCGATGGTCGTTTTGCCATCAATGGCTTGGTGCCGGGCGCGTATTATTGTCAGGTGAGTATGGTGGGCCTTTCGGCAAAAAGGACCCCTGTTTTTGAGTTAATGAATCAGGTGGGAAACTACGATCTCGGTTCGATTGTGCTGCGTGATAATCTTGATTTGCAGGAAGTGGAAATCGTGGCTACCAAAGCCATGATCGAAGTGCATGCCGACAGAGTGGTATTTAATGTAAGTAGCACGCCGAGCGCATCCGGCACCAATGGTCTTGAGCTTTTGGCCAAAGCCCCCGGAGTGACAGTAGATATGGACAACAAGATCTCGCTGCTGGGCAAAGGCGGCGTGCAGATTTATATCAACGGGCGGCCTTCGCGCCTTTCGGGCGATGACTTGGCTGCATTGCTCCAAAACATGAATTCGG
>Ga0335397_10001566_pt1 | contig 31171 bp, 25 predicted proteins | sample MAT04_FD_205740 | JGI IMG/M metagenome (GOLD analysis project Ga0335397, IMG submission 205740) | Freshwater microbial communities from Lake Fryxell liftoff mats and glacier meltwater in Antarctica - MAT-04 (spades assembly) (version 2) ... | reverse complement strand
CGATTCATGTTTTTTTAATCTGATTCTTGTCAGATCGGTTTCTTTTTTTTAAAATTAATGCAAAGCTTGTGCTCGCGTTTCAATCAGTAATTTTTTTGAGCATTAGTGTGCTGGCGGGAACTGCTGTCAAAACAATAATCAAATATTTTTTCCATTAAGGGATGTATGTAATTCAACAAGAGCTGAAAAACAAACAGTCCCAGCAGAATTTTTATTGGCAGGGTAAGAAAATAGGTACTTATCTGCGGCATGTTACGAGTAAGAACTGCTCCGGCGATATCGACAACAATTAAACTGATTATCACAGGGCTTGCCAGCATAAATCCTAATGAAAACATCATGGTAAATTGTTTGCCAAGTGCAGCAAATCCATTAAAAATTGCAAGTGTTCCTGGTGGAATAATCTGAAAAGAAGCGGCCAGACTTTGTAATAGTTTGTGATGACCATTGAGTGTAAAAAAGAACAAAACACCTAGCATTAATAACAGACGGCTGGCAATTGACTCATGGGAGTTATCTGCAGGATTTAAAATTGCCTGTGAATTCAATCCCATTTGATCATCAATTAATTGGCCGGCAATAGTAAAAATAGCAAAGGTTGCATAGAGGCTTAGTGATAAAATCAGGCCATTACAAAATTCAGCAATACCACCGACGATAAGTGATAATTCATCAGCAGCCAGTTTTGGCAATGTCAGGTTCATCACGATTAAACTGCTTAAAATTAAAACGAGTATAAGACGCGTATGAATCGGTAAAACGCGAATCGCCTCAATAGGACTGAATAAAATCACTGTGCCCAAACGTATGGCGACCATAAAAACAGTCGTTAAGGCTGAGACAGAGACTGTAATCATCGCAGCGTCTCCGGAATACTAAGAAAAATGCTTCTGGCGAACTCGACTAACGCATGCAGCATCCACTCACCACAAAGCATCAGCATTAAAATGACGGCAAGAATTTTAGGCACAACACTAAGTGTGGAGTCCTGAATTTGAGTAACAACCTGAAGAATTGAAACAATTAGCCCGCAGATTAAAGCGGTAATAATGATTGGCGAGGAAATTAATATAGCCTGCCATAGCAATTGTTTTGATAAATAAATAGCGAAATCGTCCGACATTGTCCTTTTTCCATGTTTGCTTTACTTGCTTAAATCCTTACTGCGAAGGCATTTCCATAACCCAGATTTTTAATCAAATCTGCTTCGCGTTTCAGGTTGCAGATTAAATCAAACTTATTGCCGAGAATCAAGTCATGCTATTTTTATTTTATAATCTCTGTTAAAAATAGCGGCATTTAATGTTGATTAATAAGGAAATTATCGACCGTGGCAATTCTTATATTTTTTCAGGCTGCCGCAGGGGCAAGGGGAGTTTTGTGCGATTTTTGGAACCTTGTGCTCGCTTTTAATACTATCAGTATAAAACCATTGATTGGCTATTTTTTTAAACTGACTGCATTCGTGAATTGTTTTTAAACAGCCATTGGTCAGATAAAAAGCAATGAACTCGACAAAACCCGTATTTTCATTTACTCGCTGCGGGTAGGTGTCCAGGACAGTCAATCCAACCCAGGATATTTTTTTTGCCCATTGTTCAGCTTCTTGTTCATTAAATCCGATTAACGGTTTTTCTTGCATGGTAGCTTTTATGTAAGCGATATTTGCTTTGGTGTAAGCAGTATAGCGAGAACGCATCAAGGTTTCAGGAGTAGGGGCAGGTAGAAGAGTATCTATATATTGACCGCAGCATTTTTCGTAGGGTTTAGTTGTTCCGCAAGGGCAGGGCATAATGAGTTTTGATGATAATAAAATGGATTTAATTTTAATGATTATGAGGTTTTAAAACAAGTACAATGCCCGTCTTTGTTTGTTGAGCTATGAAGCAATCATTTTCCGTGTTCCGCTTTATTTAAAAAAGAAAGCACCTCGCTATGACAGAATTTGTAATATAAAATGCGTTTTTTAATAATAAGGAAACCTGGGATGAGATATCGTCCAGATATAGATGGTTTGCGGGCAATTGCCATTCTGTTTGTTTTGTTTTTTCATAGTGGTTTGAAAGTAATACCTTCTGGTTTTGTTGGTGTCGATATTTTTTTTGTTATTTCTGGATTCTTGATTACCAGCATTATTCATCAATCCCTGCAAGACAATAACTTTTCTTTCACGCAATTTTATAGTCGCAGGTTGTGGCGTTTGCAACCTGTATTTATCTGCTTGATAGTTATGACCATGCTGTTGACCCTATTATTTTACTTACCTGATGATCTGATACAATATTTTAAAAGTGCTCGCAAAACGTCACTCTTTATTTCTAATCAATTTTTTGAACGAATAACTTCCGGGTATTTTGGGGTAAATACCAAACAATTACCTTTATTGCATACCTGGTCTTTGTCGGTTGAATGGCAGTGTTATTTAATTTTGCCTATTGTTATTTGTGTGCTTAACAGGATTTTTGCCAAGAAAAATATGTTTAAAGTAGTGTGTTTATTTGCGCTACTTTCTTTCTGTTTATCATGGTATTTGTCGCTTCATTATCCTGCCAAAACTTACTATCAATTTTCAAGTCGTTTTTTTGAGTTTTTAATTGGCTCCTGTGTCGCATTAAGTCCTCAACGTTTTTCAATTAATAAATATGTTTTAAATGTAATTGGTTTAAGCGCCATTGTTGCTATATTTTATATCGCAACACGAAGTGAAATCAGTTTAGGCTTTCCTAATTGGTATGCGTTGGCTTTATGTGCTGCAACTGCTGTACTTATTGCAGTGGGTGAATATAATCCTAAATCTGTTTTTACCCAATTGCTTTCCCTGAAACCTGTTGTATTTATAGGACTGCTTTCTTATTCATTATATATCTGGCATTGGCCGATATTTACAATAATTCATTATCAGGATATTGAAGCAACAAATTCAATTATAATACTGGCATTTTGTTTAACGTTTATATTGGCTTACCTTTCCTGGCGATTTATTGAAAAGCCGGCACGAAAGTTTAACACTATTAACTTCGCTTACACGTTAGTTTTTTTGCTGGCAATTCCTATCGGAATAACTCACCTGACTGACTATTATATTAAACAATACAAGGGGTACCCTCAGCGTTTTAATAACGAAGTTGTCAGAATTTATGATCAATTAAAACGATATGAAAACCCACAAAGGACAATGTGTTTGCAAAAACTAAATACTGAGGTAAGGAGTGATTGTAAACTTGGATCAAAACAAGCGAATAGCCGAACTGGCTTCATGATCGGCGATTCTTTTTCAAATCATTCCTGGCTATTTATGGATACCCTGGCTCGGCAAGCAAACGTGTCTGTCCTTGCGCATGCAACAGCTTCCTGCCTTGCATTACCGGGTATCTTTTTGTATGAATGGTATGCCAAAAATGAGGTTTACAAAGAGTGTTTTGAACAAACTTCACGCTATTATAATATGATTAAAGCAAATCATTATGATTATGTAATCATAGGAGAGGCTTGGAAAGGCTATTTAGGCGATAAGATTATTAATAATTTAAACGATAAACGATCCCTTCAGCTTACCAAAGAACGCATCACAATTGCTTTGGATCAAGCAGTGCAAATTATTATTGCTTCAGGTGCTAAACCGGTATTAATAAAAGCGACTGCTGTAGCAAAACAAAACCTTCATGATTGTTTTTTTGCTCATGTAAAACGCCGAAGGAATTATAATCCTGCGCAATGCAACTTCAATTTACAGGAAACGGAAGACCAAAGCGAAGAGGATTGGCTGAATAATTTATTTTTAAATATGAAAAATAAATATAGTCAGTTAATTATTCTTGATCCTAAAAAGGTGCAATGTCCAAATGGTCAGTGCAGGGCAGATATTGATGGCGTACCGGCGTTTAGAGACGAAGGTCACCTGACGGATTATGCGTCCTATCAATTGGCAAAACGCTATTTGCACCAATATAGTAATCCGTTAATTGACCAGTTTTATCAAGGTTCTAAATCTAACGTATAATTAATTATTTACTCTTATTAACAAGGAACACTGTGATCACCCTATATCAATTTCCCAGCCACCTGGGTTTACCTAACGCCAGTCCTTTTTGCATGAAAGTTGAAACCTATTTAAGAATGGTTGAACTGACCTACGAAATTCGCAGTGTCATGGACCCACGAAAAAGCCCTAAAGGCAAATTTCCTTATATTAAATGTGATGGTCAATCGATTGCTGATAGTGAATTTATCATTCAGTTTTTAAAAGATAAATTTGGTGATTCGCTTGATAAAAATTTAACAACAGAACAAAAAGCCTTGGCCACTCTTCTGGAAAATACCTTTAGCGAACGTATAAACTGGTTTATTGTTTATACACGTTGGCAGGATGATGCCGGATGGGAGCATACTAAAAAAGGATTTTTTTCAAAGCTTCCTGCTTTGGCAAAATTGTTTGTACCTAATATGGTGAGGAAAAAAACATTAAATGCGCTCCATTTACAAGGAATAGGGCGACACAGTCAAGTGGAAATGTTGCAATTGGCTTGTAAATCATTAGATGCAATTGCTGTCATTCTTGGCGATAAAAATTATTTTCTCGGCTCAGAACCAACAACTGTTGATGCCAGCGCGTTTAGCAGCCTGGCTAATATTCTGGGATCGCCCTATGAAACACCTTTAAAAACGTATTTACAAAAATATCCGAATATACAGGCCTATTGCGTGCGGATGTGGCGTAATTTTTATCCCGAGATGAAAATGCCTTTGGGTTTTAATATGTAGAAGTAGCCTTGATGCAGCGCAGCGTAATCAAGGTTTGCATTTCTCAATCAGGCTCAATTTAACCACGTCATAACCATAAAACAAAACCTTGATTACGCTGCGCTGCATCAAGGCTACTTCTGGAAATATTGGTTGAAAAAAGAGGTTAAAAGTACTTTTTTTCAAAAACAACTTGACAGAATAGGGGTCTATAATTACACTGCGAATCTCTTTTTGGGGCTATAGCTCAGCTGGGAGAGCGCTTGCATGGCATGCAAGAGGTCGGCGGTTCGATCCCGCCTAGCTCCACCACCATAAATGCTTGTTATTTATGGTGAAAAGTTCAGGGTCCCCATCGTCTAGAGGCCCAGGACACTGCCCTTTCACGGCGGTAACAGGGGTTCGAATCCCCTTGGGGACGCCATTATTGGTGTTTGTAGTTGTAGTAAGAAGTTGTAGAAAATAGTTCAGGGTCCCCATCGTCTAGAGGCCCAGGACACTGCCCTTTCACGGCGGTAACAGGGGTTCGAATCCCCTTGGGGACGCCACTAATTCTTAACAGAATTAGTTGGCAAGCAAGGTCATTACACTCTTATAATCTTTCAAAAATAGTTCTGGTATTAAATCCAAACAATCGCTCGTGCATGCGATGGGCATATTCATCCGTCATGTTAGCAATATAATCACAAATTACTCGATACCTATCATTATTGTCGGTTGCCATCGCGTACAAGACACGATTTTTATTATCGAGTAAATTAGTGGGATTAGAACCAATGGCTTCAAAAAGCCGCAATATCACCGTTTGACCGCCGTATTCAAAAGTACGTGACTCTTGTGAATCGATCACATATTGATAAATACATTGTTGTAGATAATCGAGCAGGGCGGCTGCTTCGGGATGTAAAATAATATTATGTTTAAGAAGCGTGTTATCGAAATCACGATTGGTAATCGCAATATGAGTGGCGGTTATAAAATAATTGACCATTTCTCCAATAGCTTGTTTGCGCTCACTTAGGGTTGATGAAAACATTTTTGTAAGTAATTTCTCAGGATTATCCGTTAAACCGGCTTTAATTAATAAGTCCCGAAAATCACTGTTATCCAATTGGGCGCGATCGATCAGACGCAGATGAATAGCATCTTCCAAATCATGAACGCCATAAGCAATGTCATCGGCAGCATTCATTATAGAACAGTCGAATGAATGATAGGCCGCTTTCCCATGCTGCTTGCCCACAGGCATGCGTTGCAATGATTGAAATAATGCACGGTCATTTTCATTAAACGCTGAAAGCAACCAGTCTATTTCAGCTTGCTCGCTGGCAAAATAGGCTTTTGGCGGCAGCCAATCATTTACACGAATGGTTTTATGTATATTATCCAGCGGTTTTGGTAAATCTGGCGCTATGACATTGTTATAATTGACAGGATATTTCAAAATTCCCAGCAGGGCGCGGCGCGTTAAATCCAGTCCAAAATCCCCATAGCTGTTTTCAACCTTGGTTAACAGGCGTAAAGTCTGGCCATTGCCTTCAAAACCCCCGTGGTCACGCATCATATAATTTAAGGCTACTTCGCCGCCATGACCAAAAGGAGGGTGGCCAATGTCATGTAATAAACAGATAACGCTGATTAAATCATCATTAGGTAAAAGCCCAGTCAAGATGGTTTCCTGATGATTAATTGCAAGGTTACGCACGATACTGCAACCAATCGATGCGACTTCAAGTGAATGAGTCAGGCGCGTTCTATGAAAATCACCTTCATCAGTGCCTAAAATCTGAGTCTTGCGTTGTAATCGCCTGAATGCGGGGCAATGAATAACGCGCGTTCTGTCTCGTTCGTAAGGATCTCTATGATCTTGAGTACCACGTTGATTTGATTGACCGGAGCGCCGGTGAGTCCACATAGTTACGACCAATTTAATACTATTTAATTACTTTATGTTATCAGAAAAAATTTAATATTCTCGGTTTTGTTAAGTTTTTTTCTAAAAAGCAGTTATTATTAAATTATCCCATAAGAATAATAAAGGGGAAGGGAGCATGAAAAAATTACAATATCTTACGGTTAGTGTTTGCGTGAGTGCACTTTCAGCCTGCGCATCACTTAATACAATTGATAATGATCCAGTCTATAGCAGTTATCAACCTTATACTTATAATGAAATGCAATACCTGCCGCCCAATTATACTGTTGATATAGCAGAATATAATAACGGAGGCGATTCAAACGAGATGAGAGGCAGTACAGCAACTGTTCCTGATTCTTATCATGTGGGTGCGTATCATTCGCCAACCTCGGCCAAAGATCGTGATCGTGAGTGGGTAAGCAGCCAGAATCCCCAGGAATATACTATTGAAATTGCGGATGATGAGAAAGCTGCAAACGTGGCCGGTAAATTATACAAAGCACCTAAAACCAACCGTATGGCTGAAATTAAATATAATCGTAATGGAAAGGCATATTATAAAGGGTTATATGGTACCTATAAGTCTCAGGAAGAGGCTCAACAGGCTCTTAATGCGCTTCCTGAGGATGTTAAGCAAGGAGCAGGGATTAAGAACTGGAATAATGTTCAGAGTAATGTAAATCATTAGTAATAGGTCAGAGAAATTCCCGGATTAGGACGTTGTCTAATCCGGGCTACATTTATAGTAAAATTTGTGCCGTAGGTGAAGCAGTCTGCTCTGAGGCTGCTGGAGCAGGTGGTGGTGCGGATGATTCACGACTTGGCGCATCAATAATCGATGATGTTGATGTTGACGCTGATGAGGAAGGTGTAGTCATGTTATTGGATGTTTCTTCTTTCTTGCTCACTTGATCCTGAGCAGGTTCAACCGTTCTTTCTGTTGATTTATCTTGTTGTTCATTATTTGTTAGTTTTATTGGGTGTTCTGCCAGTGTTTTAAATTCTTTTTCAAATTTGTCATCAATAGCTTTTTCCAACGTGTTATTGGCATCTTTAAGCGCATTTATTCGTTGTGATGTATCTTGTGGCAACCTCTCGTAAAAGCGACCAGTATATGGGTTGGTTATACCTTCTTTATACACAATTGTTTGATTGCTGTGATAACGACTATCTTCTCTGGCCAAATCAATAGATTGCGTCTTTTGGATTTCAGTAAGTCCGTAACGAGCCTGGGCACCTCTTCCGTTTACAGCTTTGGTTTTCTCCTCGACAGCTGCATTAATTTTGTTTTCTTTGTTGCTATTATATGCATCCTTAAGAGATTGCAGCTTTTTTTTTGGATCATCGGAGTCCGTTAGTTTAGCATTTTTATCTGATTTTTTCAGATTTGCCATTCGCTCATCAATGCTTTCATTTAACAACTCTGAAGGAGAGCTGTTTTCATAATGATTTATGGTATTTTGAATATTTTGTTTAAAAGCAGATTCGAGATTTGAATTTGCTTGCTTAAGCTCGTCAAGTCTCTGTCTTGCTTTTGTTTCATCTACAGTACTATAAACAGTTGTCTTCGCTTGACTGAAAGTGGAGGTGTCCGCTATGCGATCTTCACCCGAATAATCCATATCAGGTAATGTTTCGCTTACATCAAGACCTTCTTTCGCATTAATATTTCTATTAAGCTCGTAAAGTGCTTCTTCTTCACGTAACTCCATTACTAATTTTTGTTGAGGAGGATCATATTTTTCTACTTCCTTATTTATATCAAATTGTTTATTGCGAAAGTGCCCTTCTTTATATTCAGAGTAATGCTTATTGATTGCTTTTACTTGATTTACTTTGCTTGAAGGTATCGTAGATTCACCATTCCACTCACGTTTTTCATAATCAACGCCCATTACTTTTCCAGCCTCTATGATCCGATTAGTTAGAGTTAGTGGCTTAGTTGGGGTGACTGTTTGTTTTGCAGAGGCTGTGGATGGCGTCGATTCATTTTTCGGCGCTGCTGCTACGGGCTGTATTGGAGTTGCAGCTCTTTGTGTTTGTTGTGCAGCTGGCTGTGTTGGAGCTGCAGCTCTTTGTGTCTGTTGTCCAGCTGGCTGTGTTGGAGGTGCAGATCTTTGTGTTTGTTGTGCAGCTGGCTGTGTTGGAGGTGCAGATCTTTGTGTTTGTTGTGCAGCTGGTTGTGTTGGAGCTGCACTTCTTTGTGTTTGCGGTTGAGAAACGGTCGAGCTAACAGGACCCATGTTAGGTGGAGGTTCCTCAGTTCTTGGTGGAGAAGCTTGGCCTTGACTCGCAGTTTGACCTGAAAGCACTTGTGTTTGAGCAGTCGATTGACTAGGCATTGATGTATCTAAACTCCGAAAATCATCACTCTTTTCTTTCGCAGACTCACCCTCAGTAATTGCTGCATATTCTTGGGGATTCTCTATCTTTTTTGACGTATCGTCATTCCCACCAAAGACAGCTTTCCAAAGATTCTTAAATAAATTAGTCAAAGGGGCGAATAACTTTGAAGCAAAGCTCATTGCTCTGGAATAGGGCGATGAATTTTCTTCCTCTTCTTTAGAGCCTTGACTCCCTTTGTTCTTGTTGGCTAAGGGAGATCGGTTTGTATCAGGTTGAGTTTTATCTTCTTTGCGCCCGCGATTAAGTAATCCTCTTACAATGTCACCTAAAGTTCTAGCCATTAAAGTACTCCCGATATCATACTGTTTATATGTTTTTAGTATAGTAGATTTTTTTTGGTTTACTTGGCTGAAATAACAACCATGGCTTTGACTATTCCTGACCGAGCGGTTTTTTCAACTGTTAATTGTTTAACTGTAATCTTGTACTGATTTCCCAATTTCCATAACCAGCTTAAAAACAAATTATTAGGAATCGTTTCAAAGCTGAGCTGAATGTCGCCCTGGCTTGTTTGTTGTAACTGGTAAGTAAATTTTTGCAAAGGTAAAGCACTTAGTTGTGCTGCAATAATTGTGAGCAGTTTACTGCTGTTAGTACTTTGTAATGGTGTCGATTCAGCCGGTTTTTTCTGCACTTTATTCATCCATTCTAATGTGCTTTGCTTTTCTTTTAACTGCGTTGTTTTGTTAACTATGGCTGAGTTGAGAGGAGAGTAAATTAATAGATAAAAAAGATAGATAATTAAACATACGCCACCAATGGTTACCGTCAGGCGTTCACGTTCATTTAAATTAGTCCAGTAAGTCATCATAAGCTTAACTCCAGCGTGCCCGCCACCTGCTGTTCATGCGAAGAAGCCTGTGTTTGTTTCACATTAATATTGGCTTTTTGCAAATCATTCTGTAACGCTTCGAGCGTATCAAAATCTTTGCTTAATACCATAACAATAAGATTCTGATTTTGAAAACGAAACTGTTCTATAGTTGACTGTGTTTTTTTAGCGCTTTGAGCCAATTCGTTTAACATGATCCACAAGGCATTATCATTCTCATTTTTTTGTGATTTAAGTAATTGTTCAATGCGGAATTTGGGGCTGATTACCTGTTGTGCCTGCGGAAAGAACTGATGGTAAATAGTAGCAATTTGCGCATCGACAACTTTCGTTTGCTTATTTAATTGATGAATTTCAATGCTATTAACGACGATAACACTTAAAATCCATAGCAGCGACATAATAGCCGCAGCATAAGACCAGTGTTTTAAGCTTGAACGCTGGTTGCTGTGTTGAAATTCAGCCTGGCTTAGGTTTAATGGTTTGATTGTTAGCAAACGGTGCGCAACCCATACTGGAAACTGTTCATTCAATTGTTCAACATTACTCAATTCAAGAGGACAATTACTATCAGTAAATCCATATATTTTTAAATCCGGCGGAATCTGTTTCAGGTAAAAATCAACCAGCTCAGGTGCTAATACGCCTGCAAACGAGTGATTATCATTAATAAGCAAGCCGTTTTCAGTCAGACATGCTTCGTTGTTGCGCAGAGCAAACCAGTCCAGGGTGATAATACTAAAATCCAGATTGTGTTGGTTGAGCGTGTCTACCAGTTCAGCAAAATAAGTTTTCTTGCAAACAGCAATCAAATACTGTCCATTACTATAATAATTTCGATCAAAAGCAAAATGTAAATCATCAACATTATCAGCAAGCCGGTCTTCAAGTGCATAAGGCAATGCGATTCGTGCCTTTTTTTCACCAAGCCAGGGAAATTCAATATGGTGCAGCGTGAATTGCGAAGAAGGGGCAATCACAATGGTTGTAGTGTCTTTTTGTAGGGCGTGAATATCACTGAAATTGCGATGGGCTAAAGGTGCTTCAATCTGATTGGCTGAGTTAAATTTTAAACTCAGGCAGGTTGTATCGGTAAAATAATTTGCAAAAATAAAACAGGTAGCCACAATTATCCTTTATTGAGCAACGAGCCTGAAATGTCAGGCTCGTTATAGCTATCATGCGTAAGCAAATTTTTTCTTGCTTCCTGTCATAGCCCATTGAGATTTCAATTGCTGGGCTAACAAGTAAACAGCCATCGCGTACTGAGGGCTGGTATTATAACGCGTAATCACATAAAAATTAGGGTAAGCCAGCCAATATTCGGGGCCAGTTTGCGTTGTTAATTCAATTAGGCCAGCTTTTCCTGGCTGGTTAATCGCTGCTGTTAAAGGACTAATACCTGCTGCTGCTATTTGTTTGGCATTATAAACGGCAGTTTTATTGGCGGTATTAATGTTTTTAAAGTGATTACCGATTATTTTTGCAGGTTGGGCAACCCCCTGATTTGGAGTCCAGCCATGTTTATTAAAATAATTGGCAACACTTGCTATAACAGCATTATCGTCATTCATTAAATCTTTTTTCACACTGCCGCTAAAGTCAGCTGCATAATAGCGATAACTGCTGGGCATGAACTGAGGTTTACCCATAGCGCCTGCATAAGAACCCATATATTGAGTGGGAGGAACATGATGTTCACGACAAAGAATTAAGTATTCAGCAAGTTCTTTGGTAAAAAACTCGGAGCGTTTGGGATAATTAAACGCTAATGTGGATAAGGCATCCAGAACGCGGTAATTACCCTGATTTTTGCCATAAGATGTTTCAACGCCAATAATTGCTACGATAATGTTAGCGGGAACCCCGTATTGTTTCTCTGCTTTCATTAAAGCCTGACGATTTTCACGCCAGAATTCCATACCGCCTTGCACGCGTTGCTGAGTCAGAAAAAGCTGTTTATAAACATCCCAGGTTTTTTTCTCATAGGGTTTTTCCATTGATTCGATAATTTGTGGTTGTAATTTTACATCGGTAAAAACTACATCCAGTTGTTGTTTATTAAAACCATGCTTGGTAACCATTGAATTAATAAATTTTTGTACGTCAGGCCGTTTGGGAAAATCTTGATCAGCTTGCAGAGTAAAACTGCTAATCACGGTAGTAATAACAAGGCCAAGGGTAATTAATCGACGCATGTGGGGCATCCTAATTAATAAAAACTATCATTGTAGAGAAAAATTGATTCAACAGCAAACTAAGGATTGCTGTAATTTAAAGAGATTAAATAATTTTTTTTCTTAAGAAAACCTTATACAATGCTCATTTTTTAAGTTGTTAGAGCATTCTGTTGCTAGTATGAGGAAATACATGAAAGTTATTACTGAAAAAGATACACCAATGAGTTGGGAAATACTGTTAAACGAGTTACGCGAAAAGAAGGCTACAACGATAATTGATTTATTTGAAAAATATGATGGTGCTATTGAACTTGTCGCGGCTGTCAAGCTGATTACTGATCCTGCAATTCAGATTTCCAACAGACTTCGAAATGCAGCATCACTTTATATCATTGCTTTGGCTAATGTAGAGGTGATTAAACAATATTCCAATTTCCTTTCATTTACAGGTCGAGATTCAGCTGGACGCTCTGCATTACTTGTCGCTGCTAAAACAGGAAGAAGTCAGACAGTTAACTGGCTGCTGAGTCAAGGCTATGGAAATTTCAATGACAAAGACAAGTATGGTAGAAATGCGTTTCTAGTTGCTGTCGCAAACGGCCGCACTGAAACGGTTGATTTTTTATTGGAAAATTACCCTTTTTTGCGCGACTCAAAAGATAATGAAAATTATGGCGCATTGGAATTAGCCTGTTTTTTTAATGAAGGTGAAATGTTAGAAAAACTGATGCGGCCAGAATATTTTTTTGTAAAAAATAACCCTTCTTTTAAAAATGAACTGCTATTTGCAGCTATAAAATCAGCTACTAACGAAACAACCACACTTAAAATGCTCACCTGGAATTATGGTTTCGAGCTGAATCAAAATACATGTAATGAAAAAGGTGAGAATGCTCTGTTAATTGCGATTAAAAATGATGCTCTTGCAGTTTTTGATATATTAATTAAGCCCGATACCCTCGGTGGATATGGTTTCTTTATCGATATGCACGAGGCATTAGCCATAGCGATAAGAAATGACAGTAAAGGAATATGTACTCATATTTGTAAAAATTACATTCATGAAAGCAATTTTATTGAGCCGCTTCTATTAGCCCAAAAATTGAGAAATATAGACATTTTAAAAAATATATATCGTATAGAGCTGTCTCGACGTAATGAAAATGCACTCGCCAATTTTAACAATGGAGAGAATTTCACCCCTGAACGATTGCATGACAATATGCTGACAATACTTGCCTGGCAAAATGAGGTTATTGATGCTTTGAACTCAAGTGATGAAAAAGGATGGGGTGTTCAAGAACTTAAAGCAATTACATTTACCCAGGGCGAAATCAAACAATATTATGCTAATCGTAAAGCTGGATTATATGGAATGATTGTTATTCAGGACGAAATTTTACGACATATTATACCCGGTATGGCTCTGCTCGCAGTAGCGAATCGGTATCTGCTGTTAAAAAAATATGTTGAAGCACTTGAATACTATAACTTGGCTTTACAACACCCTGATTTATCACTGCATATCGATTATTTAGAAGAAATCATAAATAAATTAACTGCAAAATATGGGGAATATAAAAGGGATTATGCAAAATTTTTATCGCTAACTACCCTAACAGCTTTAACAGACGCTGATAGGAAAGCGTTCGCTGATCTAATTGAAAATGGTAAGATGTGCATCAATGTGGATGGAACGCTAAATACCCAAGCAACCCAGAGTAAATACTTGGAATTAGAGGATGAAGCAGAGTCCACAGTGGAGCAGGAAACACAACATGTAAAAAGAAAATTGGATGATACGGCTGCCTGCTCTTCAAAAAAATCAAAGATTGATGCCCGACTTGGGTTTTTCCCTGCAGCATCTAAAGTTGTTTATTCCATGGAAACAACAACTGGCCTTGGACTGAGTTAATTATTGACAAGCCGCAGGACGTCGGGAAGGCTTATGATGTCCCGTATTACGCTGTGCTAATACGGGCTACGATCAATCGATAAAAATAACACGTGATTCTGCGATTGCTACTTTCTGCAACAGGATTAATCAGTTAGAATAGGGCAATTTTTTTTATCAGGTTTTTCAGTTGAGTGATTTAACGCTAATTCGTAATTTTTCAATCATTGCCCATATTGACCATGGAAAATCAACTCTTGCTGATCGCTTTATTCAGCTGTGCGGAGGTCTGGCTGACAGGGAAATGTCTGAGCAGGTGCTTGATTCAATGGATATTGAGCGAGAGCGGGGCATCACCATCAAAGCGCAAAGTGTATCGCTAAATTATAAAGCCAAAGATGGTAAAACCTATTTACTTAACTTTATTGATACGCCTGGCCATGTGGATTTTAGTTATGAAGTATCACGTTCATTAGCTGCTTGTGAAGGTGCAATTCTGGTTGTTGACGCAGCGCAGGGCGTTGAAGCGCAGACCGTGGCGGTTTGTTATACTGCTATCGAACAGAAACTCGAAGTCTTGCCGGTACTTAACAAAATTGATTTACCACAAGCTGAACCTGATCGGGTAATTGCAGAAATTGAAGATATCATCGGCCTTGAAGCTCATCATGCTATTCTTACCAGTGCAAAAAGTGGTCTGGGTGTTCAGGATGTGTTGGAAGCACTGGTTCAATATATTCCACCTCCGCAGGGCGACATCGAAGCACCATTGCAAGCATTGATTATCGACTCATGGTTTGACAGTTATCTGGGTGTAGTGTCGTTGGTACGTATTGTTAATGGTTCCATACGTAAAGGCGATAAGATGCGTGTTATGTCTACAGGTCGAGCTTACGATGTTGATCAGGTCGGAATATTCACGCCAAAACGTACCAAACTTGACGTATTAAAAGCCGGTGAAGTTGGTTATGTAGTTGCTGGTATTAAAGAGATTCAAGGTGCACCGGTAGGCGATACATTAACCCTTGAACGTAATCAGGCAACTACACAATTGCCAGGATTCAAGCGTGTTAAACCACAGGTATATGCCGGCCTTTTCCCGATTAGTTCAGATGATTTTGAAGCGTTTCGTGAAGCATTGGCGAAATTGAGCTTAAATGATGCGTCGTTATTTTATGAGCCTGAATCATCTGAAGCATTAGGGTTTGGTTTCCGTTGCGGTTTCCTTGGAATGTTGCACATGGAAATTGTTCAGGAAAGGCTTGAGCGCGAATACAATCTTGATCTGATTTCAACCGCTCCTACCGTCGTTTATAAAGTTATTACGACCAAAGATGAAACACTTTTAATTGATAATCCATCTCAATTACCGCCAAGTCAGCAAATCAAACAAATGTTTGAACCCATTGTGCGGGCAAATATTCTTGTTCCCAATGACTATCTGGGTCAGATTATCACTTTATGCATAGAAAAACGAGGCGTGCAGGTTAATATGATGTACAGTGGTCGCCAGGTATCGGTAACCTACGACTTACCCATGAGTGAAGTGGTTTCTGATTTCTTTGACCGTTTAAAATCAGTCAGCAGAGGCTATGCATCGCTGGATTATAATTTCCTGCGATTTGATGAAGCTGATCTGGTTAAAATGGATGTGTTAATCAACAGTGAAAAAGTTGATGCGCTGGCTGTTATTGTTCATCGTAGTACTGCTCACAATCGTGGCAAAATATTGGCTGATAAAATGCGCGAATTAATTCCAAGGCAAATGTTTGATGTAGCAATTCAGGCAGCATTAGGAAGCCATATTATTGCTCGACAAACAGTTAAAGCGTTACGCAAAAATGTGACGGCTAAATGTTATGGCGGTGACGTGTCGCGTAAACGTAAATTGTTGGAAAAACAGAAAGCCGGTAAAAAACGAATGAAACAGGTTGGCCATGTGGAAATTCCACAGGAAGCTTTCATGGCAGTTTTTCAGACGGATAGAAAAAAATAGCCTGAATCGCCTCACAATATATTAGGAATAAAATAATATGAATTTTGCTTTAATATTAGTTGTTCTCTCACTGATTACAGGGATAGTGTATTTGCTGGATATTTTAATCTGGTCAAAAAAACGTTCTGCTGATCAGAAGCCCGGAAAAATTATTGAATATTCCCGTTCTTTTTTTCCAGTTTTTTTCTTTGTTTTATTATTGCGATCGTTTCTCGTTGAGCCATTTCGCATTCCCTCCGGCTCGCTAGAGCCAACATTGTTGGTTGGGGATTTTTTAGCAGTAAACAAGTTTGCCTATGGTTTTCGTTTACCGGTCTGGGAAAAGAAAATCATTCCGGTTGCTAATCCAAAAACAGGGGAAATAGCAATTTTTCGCTGGCCACCCGATCCTTCTTACGATTATATAAAGCGTGTTATTGGCGTTCCAGGCGATAAGGTCAGCTATCATAATAAGGTGCTCACGATTAATGGTAAAAAAATGCAGCAGGAATTTGTTGAATATACAACCGATGAAAGTTCTGGCAAGCCAGTTGCTTTGTACCGTGAGAATTTAAACGGTATTGTGCATAATATTTATATTCGAACAGATGTTACAGCTGAAGATTTTGATTTGGAAGTACCTGCTGGTCGCTATTTCATGATGGGTGATAACCGTGATGACAGCGCTGATAGCCGTTATTGGGGTTTTGTCGAAGATAAATATTTACGCGGTAAAGCATTTTTAGTGTGGATGAGCTGGAACGGTAACACCGACAGTGTTCGCTGGTCTAAAATAGGCCGCATAATTAATTAAGAGGTTACATTGGTTCAGGTTGATTTAAAACGTCTTTGCAGGCGCTTGGGTTATGAGTTCAAAAACATGTCATTGCTTAAGCAAGCATTGACTCACTGTAGTGTGGGCAATGTAAATAATGAACGCTTTGAGTTTCTTGGCGATTCTATTTTAAGTTTCGTTATTGCCAATGCTTTATTTGAGCGCTTCGTCAATGAAAGTGAAGGTCAATTAAGTCGATTGCGTTCATTTTTGGTAAAAGGCGACATGCTTGCGGAAATTGCTTTCGAGCTGCAATTGGGTGATTACCTCTATTTAGGTCAGGGTGAATTAAAAAGTGGTGGTTTTCGCCGTGCTTCCATACTAGCTGATGCGCTTGAAGCGATCATTGCCGCTGTTTTTTTTGACGGAGGCATTCACGCCAGTCAGGAATTGATTTTAAGGCTTTATAAAGAGCGCCTGGATGATGATGGTTTGCGGGAAAATCTAAAGGATTCGAAAACCCAGTTACAAGAATTTTTACAGGCACTTAAAAAACCGTTACCAGAGTATTCGCTAACCAAAGTTGAGGGCGAAGAGCATGATCAACAATTTTATATTACCTGTACTGTAAAAAATATTGATAAAGAAACCTTCGGTAAAGGCCCAACGCGCCGTAAGGCGGAACAAACAGCAGCCAAATTATTTCTTCAGTTCGTTAAAGACACTTTTAAATGAATATACGTGACTTGCATTATTTTGTTGTGTTGGCGCAAGTTTGCCATTTTGGTGAAGCAGCAAAACTATGTCATGTAAGTCAGCCCACCCTCAGTATGCAAATTAAAAAACTGGAAGAAGAACTTGGTCTGATACTGTTTGAAAGGAGTAACAAGCAAGTCATTATTACTGAGCAAGGTCGATTGCTGGTAATGCAGGCACAGAAAATATTAAACGATGTTAAACAAATGAAAGATTATGCTCGCGCAGCCGCCGATCCTTTTGCTGGCGAGTTGCGTTTGGGCGTTATACCGACTCTGGCACCCTATCTGCTGCCATTGATTATGCCAGTTATTCAAAAAACTTATCCACAACTTCGAGTCTGGTTAGTTGAAGAGAAAACGCACCGACTAGTAGAAAAACTGGCAAATGGTGAACTTGACGCTGCTTTGATGGCAACGCCTGTTGAAAGTGGTTTTGATTCACAAGTATTATTTAATGAACCTTTTTATTTCGCTTGTTCGGTTGATTCAGCTTTTTATAAAAAAAAATCCATTCGCTCTGACCAATTAGCTAATCAACCTATTTTGCTATTAGAAGAAGGTCACTGTTTACGTGATCAGGCAATGGCAGTATGTCAGGTTGCTAAAGCAAAAGCCTTGGCAGATTTCACAGCAACGAGTTTTGAAACGTTGCGTTTAATGGTTCAGGCTGGCCTGGGAGTTACATTGATGCCTGCTTTGGCCAGGCAGAACGAGCATTCCGATAGCTTGCATGTGATTCCATTTGCCGATCTGGAACCTTACCGCACAATTACTCTGTATTGGCGAAATAATACTTCCCGATTGATTTGCTTAAAAGCAATCGCAGAGTTAATAACAAAAGAAATCCACAAAGTACTGACCAATCCCTAATGCCCGCGGGTCACCGCACCCTTGCTCCCCAACTCAGCTCTTGCTACAGTGTCCATAAGTTCCCCAAAAAACTGATTTTAATGAGCTATGTTGCTGAAATTAAACAACTAAGTGTAGCTTTTCAAACGCCTCGCCAAACACTTACAGCGGTTGATAGTATCGACTTTCATCTTATTGCTGGTGAAACCCTTGCATTATTAGGCGAGTCCGGTTGCGGTAAATCCCTCACCTCATTAGCATTAATGCGCTTATTACCTCTGCGAGGTGTTTATGGCCAAAAAAGTCAGGTAATAGTGGATGAAGTTGATGTACTTGACTTGCCTGAATCATTAATGCGGCAATTGCGTGGTAAAAAAATGGCTATGATTTTTCAGGAACCGATGACCGCTTTAAATCCTGTACTCACCATAGGTCAACAATTAGCAGAGGCAGTAAAGCAATATAATAATTTATCAAAAAAAAGTCTGCATGATCGAATGATCCATTTATTGCAAGAAGTTGAAATCCCTGAACCTGAAATGCGTTTAGAGCAATATCCTCACCAACTTTCCGGTGGTCAAAAACAGCGGATAATTATTGCCATGGCACTGGCAAACAACCCTGACATTTTAATAGCTGATGAACCTACAACAGCACTTGATGTCACTATACAAGCTCAGATTTTAGCGTTACTTAAAAAATTACAACAGCAATATCAAATGACTATTCTACTGATAACCCATGATCTTAGCGTAGTAAAAGCAGTTGCACATCGGGTCTGTGTCATGTATGCAGGGCAAATTGTTGAGGAAGCTACTGTTAAAGATTTTTTTCAGGCTGTCAAGCATCCCTATTCACAACAGTTATTAGCATCAATCCCCAGTTTTGATAAGCGTGATAAGCGGTTACAGGCAATTACCGGCTCTGTACCTGTATTAACATCTTTACCTGCCGGATGTCGTTTTCACCCACGCTGTCTGTATGCCTTTTCTCCCTGTTCACAAAAAATACCAGATTTACAACAGACAGAATCGGGTTCTGTACGCTGTCATTTATACCCTGATCTTCGCGAGCTACCTTCACTAACTAATATTACTCAATCTTGGCCATCAAGCATAAATACCAGTGAAGTATTATTAACAGTCACCGATCTTTGTGTATATTTCAAACATAAACAGAGCATATTTCAGAAAAAATTACCTCTAATTAAAGCGGTTGATGGTTTGTCGTTCCAATTGGCCAAAGGTAAAACCTTGGCATTGGTTGGTGAGTCGGGTTGTGGTAAAACAACCGCCAGCAGGGCGTTACTGCGTTTAATCCCATCTTATTCTGGTCATATAATTTACCGTAATGAAGATGTTTTAAAACTTACAGGACGTGCATTAAAACATTATCGCCAAAATGTACAGATTATTTTCCAGGATCCCTATTCATCAATGAATCCGCGAATGACTATTAGCGAAATTATTGCAGAAGGCATGATTGCTCAGGGTATGCCTTCTTCCATCATCCAAAAAAAGCAATTATTACTTCTTGATCAGGTTAATTTACCCACGAGCAGTTTACATCGCTATCCTCATCAATTCTCGGGTGGGCAGCGGCAGCGTATTTGTATAGCCCGTGCGTTAGCAACTGATCCTGATGTGTTGATATGTGACGAACCAACGAGTGCACTTGATGTTTCTGTTCAGGCGCAAATATTAAATTTATTGAAAGAGTTGCAATATGAAACAGGGGTTTCATATTTGTTTATTACTCACAATATGGCTGTAGTATCTTATTTAGCCGATGATGTACTGGTTATGCGACAGGGAAAAGTAATGGAAGCTGGCAGTGCTCAAGACATTTTAATGAACCCTCAAACTGCGTATACCAAAGAATTATTGGATAGCGTATTAGTTGTCTAGTAGATGAATTTATATAATAAAATCTGTCTATATAGGGGCTGTTGACATATTTTTTTGGTAAAATGTTTTTTTGATTTAATAACCCAATATGGATAGAAACTTCACGTTATAACAAAAAGAAAAAATATGACTTAAATACAGGGATAAATAAATGCAAATGTATATTAATGAAGTGGATTACAAGAAATTACATCAATTTTTTAAAGAAATGACGGTTAAGGATTATATTAAAAAACTGGCCATTATTATTAAACAAAATCCTAACTTTAAAAGCTATTCAGAAGAAACGTTGTGTCAGCTTATGGTTAACGCAATTTGTGACGAAAGACAAACCAGGTGGGTAGTTGTTGATAGCAATTTGAGCGCAACCAGGGCTCGAGATGTTGATGGAAATGTTTTAATAAATGCGATTGAAATAAATAAAGTTCTTATTGATATAGTTGTTGAAAAGTTATCACATTACAATCCACAAAATTCATTAAATGACTCTACAACAGTTCGCAGCGAGGAACCAAATAAAAAATACATTATTATTGATATGATGAGAGGAAATGAATCACCATCCTTATATTTATCTTTCGGCACATATCATGATATTCCTGAAGATTTAATCCAATTATCTCATTCATTAAAACCAAGTATTAATTACAATTGTCGTGCGAGTTTTAAAAAAAAAGTAGAGCAAAATCCTGCGATAATAGCATCTTTTCAAACAGATATTATTTCAGCAAGTAATCTTGTTCAATTTAAATTACCGCCAGGAAACGCGGTTAACTATTCAGCCACTAACGTGTTAGTATTTTTATTGAAAAGTACATTGGTCATTAAAAAATTTGTTAGTGGTGATAGAGAACTCAATGCAATTGATAAAGAACTTGAAAAAAGAGGAATAAATATCGAGCTGTTTATGCAAAAAATATATTTAAATTTTAATGCAGATACTACATTAGTATTTAATCTTCATGATGGTGATTGTAAGCAATTTGCCTCTCCAGTACAGCAATCTTCAAATTCTATCAGCACGTCAGCGAAAAGACCCGCTTCGGTTACAACTGAAACGCTAGAGAGAAGAGAAAGATACAGTATGTTTGCTTCATACCATAAAGGATTTACTGCCACTGTTGCAGAAAATTCATCAACTTCATCACTAGAAAAAGCAAATACACCTCTGGATGCAAGAAATACCAGCCTATTATTATCGATTCCATTTTTACTTAATTCTCAGCCAGATAAAATTGAGGAGAGGGATAGCCTGACTTTTAACATGTAATCCCAAACGACGGCTTGCAATATAAGCCGTCAACTTTATCTATGCAAAAATGTGTAGTAAAATCGCATATATTTGTATATTTATTGAAAATAATATTAATGATATTGGTTTATTTGTTAAAATATTTTTTTTTAAAATTATTAAGATAATATATGCAATATTACATGTCCCAAGAAAACCTAACCAAGAATTCTGAGTTGCTTAGAAATATATCCGATGAAAAATATATTGAAGTGTTGAAAAATACAATTAATGCAAACACAAAAGAAGTTTTTACAAAAGATGAATTATGCAGACTTATGTTGGATTCTCTTATAACGAATGATGTAGAAATGCATAATTCAGAAGTGGATCAAATTGATAACGGAGAGTTGTTGTTTAATATTAAGCACGTTTATCCTAAATTAAGGGAAATTGTGTTGTCCAGGTTAGTGCTTTTAAAAAGCACTTCTAGAAGATATATACTTGAATATAATATGGTAGATAATACCCTTGCTCTTAAAAACAGCTTGAGTGATTTAAAGCCTGCAGTTGCTCATCCAGATAAAAAATGTATTACCATAGCCCTGCCTACACCGATATCGTTTCCTTTGATGAATTTATCGTTTGGCAGGGAAAATGCTATTCCGGAGGAATTAATAAACTTGACAGGTATTGTAAGGCGATCGACCTGGTCCAATACCAGGAGTCAAGTTAAATGTATGGCTAAAAACAATCCATCAGTGGTTGCCCCTTATCTTAAGCAAGAAATCAGTTTTGAAAACCTCGTCAAGTTTATAATTCCGAACACGGATAATAACAATTCTGGTACTCAAGTTTTGACTTTTTTAACAGTGGAAGGATTGAAAATAAAGCGATTTGATCCAGAGGATAGCGATATTCTTTTCTATTCCAAAAAATTGGCGGAAAGGGGTAAAAAAATTGGTGATTATATACAATGTTTAAATTTGCCCAGCTTTCAAAATAACAATGATTTAAAAGTATTGCATATAAATTTTCACTCCCTGGATCGTATATTATTGTCACCAGTGGATTCACAAAGTACAACCTCGACAAGCTCAGCCAGTAAGCGGGTAAAACGCCCAAAAACAACGCAATTTTTTCCAGCAGATCCAAATCCAGTTTCGGAGTCAACTGAGAAACCTGTTTCTCAATCGGCAGTAAATTTTTCAGGTGTGCATAGTAGTTTTGAGAAGCCTGTTCAAAAGAAAATGAGATTATCGTTCTTGTTAAATTCTGAAAAACCATCTGAAACAACTGAAGAACATAATTACAGTGTAAGCTTCGGTTATTAGGAAGCATCAGACAAACCAGATTCCATGAGCTGAAACTCTGGTTTGTCTGAGCATAAGTTATGCAAATATCTTTTGAATAAACGCAGATAAGTCGCTCACAGGGATCATTTCAATTTCATCCTTGTTGCGTGCTTTATATTCAAGGGATTGTTGTTGTAAATGCCGTTCGCTTACCACTAATCGATGCGGAATACCGATCAAATCATTATCAGCAAATAAAACACCCGGACGTTCATTGCGATCATCAAGCAAAATGTCCAGACCGATATTACTTAAATCCTGATATAATTTTTCAGCCGCTTCTTTTACCTCAGGGCAGCGATGACCATTAATTGGGATAATTACTAATTGAAAGGGTGCAATTGATGCAGGCCATAAAATGCCCTTCTCATCATGATGTTGTTCAATAGCCGCAGCGACAACGCGTGTAATACCCAAGCCATAACAACCCATTAACATGGTTTGTAGCTGACCCTCTTCATTAATAACGGCAGCTTTCATGGCTTGGGCATATTTATCACCAAGCTGGAATACATGACCTACTTCAATACCGCGACATGATTGGAGTTTTCCTTGTCCATCAGGACTTGGATCGCCTTCTTTAACATTACGTAAATCATATACGTCCTGATAGACAGCATCACGTTCCCATGCTGCATTTTGATAGTGTTTATCGGCCTGATTGGCACCACATACAAACGATGTCATTGCCAACGCACTGTAATCAACTATTACTGGAATGTTAAGCCCTACCGGACCTATGTATCCCACCGGTGCATTAAGGGATGCTTCAATCGTTTTGTCATCAGCAAGTCTCAGCGGTGATTTAATTAATGGATGTTTGCTGGCTTTTACTTCATTAAGTTCGTCATCCCCCCTCAATACAAGGGCAATAAGTGGATGCTCAGCACCTTCTACAATAAGCGTTTTAACTGTTTGATCTGCATTAATTGCCAAGGCTTTTGTAACATCATTAATTGTTTTTTTACCAATCGTATCAACTAATTCAATTGTTTTATCAGAAATTTTTGCAGATTTGGATGGTAACAAGCTTGTTGCCTGTTCAATATTGGCAGCATAACTACTGCTATCACTATAGAAAATCAAATCCTCGCCAGCATCAGCAAGCACTTGAAATTCATGGGATGCAGAACCACCAATTGCACCCGTATCAGCTTCTACTGCTCGATATTTTAAGCCCAGGCGATCAAAGATTCGGCAGTAAGTTTCATACATTACTTGATAAGTTTCTTGCAATGACTGAAGCGATAAATGAAAAGAGTAGGAATCTTTCATAATAAATTCACGTGCACGCATAACACCAAATCTTGGGCGAATTTCATCACGGAATTTGGTTTGAATCTGATAAAAATTAACTGGCAATTGTTTGTAAGAACGTAATTCAGTGCGCATTAAATCGGTAATGACTTCTTCATGTGTAGGACCGTAGCAATACTCACGGTCATTACTGTCTGTCATGGTAAGTAACTGACCGCCAAAAGTTTCCCAACGACCGGTTTCCTGCCAAAGTTCGGCAGGCTGTATGGCCGGCATTAAGACTTCCATGGCATGGGCACGATTCATTTCTTCACGAACAATGTGCTCAACTTTACGTAAAACTTTTAAGCCAAGAGGTAGCCAGGTATATAATCCTGAGCCGAGTTTGCGAATCATGCCTGCTCGCAGCATTAATTGATGTGACGCAATTTCTGCATCATTTGGTGTTTCTTTGAGGGTAGTTAAAAACCATTGCGACGCACGCATACCTGTTCCTCATTCATAGTAAAGAAACACATTATATGCGTCGCCAGAAGATTATTCGACTATTTGCCCTAAATATTTTCTGTCAGGTAACATACCTGCCTGATCAAGCATATCGTGCATCTTGGTAACAATGCTATTACTTTCATTGTTACCAGGATTAGCTAAATCTTGAGAATAGTCACCAAATTTTACCTCGCCCGTTTCAACGCTATAAATTGCGCCAACCATATTGATCTCATTCTGATCCATCATGATGCGTAAAATATCGCTATCCTGATAAACTTGTTTAATCGTATTAGCTATATTCAGCGAAGTAACATGGGCAACAAAATTGGGGTTGTTTCCGGTGCGATTCGTTTGAGTAGCGGTTTCTGCATTAACTGCGGGTTTGATTTTGGCAAGTAACTGGGTAATATGACCTTTTTCCACATTATTACAAGCTGCCTGAATTGCACCACAGCTTGTATGGCCAAGAACAACAATTAATTTTGCACCCACAACATGACAGGCATATTCCATACTGGCTAAAATATCCTCGTTAACAACATTGCCTGCTACACGCACACAAAAAAGATCACCGAAACTCATATCAAATATCGTTTCCACCGGCACTCGGGAATCAATACAGGCAAGAACTACTGCAATAGGGTGTTGGGTGAGCGCAGTATGCCGTATGTCAATTTGCGAACTTCGATGTATACGAGTGTCATTAAGAAAACGCTGATTGCCCTCTCTTAAAATGGTGAGTACTTCAAGCGGAGATAGTACCGACTGAACGTTATAAGTTGTTACATTGATGAAGTCGATATAATTATGAATATTATAGTGATCCTTAAAGCCGATAAGATTTAATGCTATTTGCTTATCTTGAGCCTGTTCTTCCTGAAATTCTTTAATAAGTTCAATAATTTCTTTATCAATATAATTGGAGTATCGGGCATCGATAATCAGCTGTGAATTTTTGGGAATTGAATCCAGTTCTGCAATCAGAGAGGCTTTATTTAAAAAAGTAATTTGTTGGGGCAAAACCAGTCGGCTGGTAACGCCATTAGGATAAATTTCCTTGATGATATCAAGACGAGCCTGGCTATTTGTTTTTAAAATATAAAACAGACTGATCGCCAATCCCATGAGAATGCCAGCTAGTAAATTAAACAGAACGATACTTATCACGGTGACAATAAAGGGTATAAATCGATCCATACCTTGATTATATATAGATTTATAAATAATTGGTTTTGTTAATTTATAACCCGTATAAATCAAAATAGCTGCTAATGAAGAAAGAGGAATTTTATTTAACCAGCCAGGGATAAGTAAAACAGCTAAAAATAGCAAAATACCGTGGAAAATAGCCGATAGCTTGGTTTTTGATCCAGCCTGGATATTAACCGATGTTCTGACAATTACTGAGGTAACAGGGATGCCACCAATTAATCCGGCGCAAAAATTACCTATTCCCTGAGCAATAAGTTCTTGATTTTTTGAACAATTACGATGTTTTTGATCCAATTTTTCACCGGCTTTTACGTTAAGCAACGTTTCCAGTGAGGCAATAATTGCAATAATAAAGGCATAAAAATATACACGCGGGTTAACAAAAGCTGCCAGGTCGGGATATTGTAATTGATTCAGTAAATCAGGCAGGCCATTATGTTGCGGGATATTAACCAACTGTGGATTATTTTGGACAAAAGAAGAGTCTGTAAACATGAATATTTCATTAATAAATATACCCGCTATAACTACTATTATAGGCGCAGGTATTCCCTGCAATGCTTTTAATTTTGTTTTGCCAAAATAGATTAAAATGGCGAATGACATACTGGAAATAATAATTGCACCGGCGTTTAAATGCTGAGAAAAATCATAAAGCGGCTGGAGAGTAAATCCTTCAGTAGTTTCTAATAAGTGAGCTTTGAGTTCGGTTAAATCAGATGATAAGGTAAATGCCAGTGGTATTTGCTTAACAATTAATAATATACCGATTGCGCAAAGTAAGCCCTGGACAACATTTGAAGGAACATAATCTGCAATAAAACCGGCTCGCAAACCTCCAATTATTATTTGTAATAAGCCCGCCAGTGCCAGAGCCAGTAAAAAACTATTGAAACCGCCTAGCTGCGTGATTGCCGTTGCCACAATAGCAACCATACCGGCTGCTGGTCCGCTGACACTTACTTGCGAACCGCTGAGTGAACCGACAATAATGCCGCCTATAATTCCACTTAAAATACCCGAGAAGAGTGGAGCACCCGAAGCAAGGGCAATGCCTAGGCATAAAGGGATAGCTACTAGAAAAACAACGATTGCTGCAATAAAATCGAACTTGAAATTACGATTTTTATATATGCGTAACTTACGAAAACCTTTAAAAACAGCTTCATTCATCATGTCTTACTTCCTGGATTCAGATGCAATGTTGACGCAAATTGTATAATATAGCGTCTTTACAGTAAAGCAATATTTCTTTTCAATGTTGTAACTCATGTCCTGGACAAGCTGCGTACCACTGCCATTAGGAATCGCTTCATATGGATGTAGGTTGGGCCAAGGCCTAATGGCACTGACTTAAGGCTTTAAACCCACTCCCGACGTCCCTCGGCTTGACCGAGGGATCCAGAAATCTCATATCAGGACTGGGATCTCTGGATCCCGTGGACAAGCCACGGGACGTAGGTAAATGGCTTAAGTCAGTGCCATTAGGCCTTGGCCCAACATTGAGACCTGACGTAGCCAAATACCCTTTGTTGGGCCAAGGCCCAACCTACAATTATTCCTTAACTTAATGGCAGTGAAGCAGTGTATCTATTGAATCGGTAAAATCTCAATATCTGCCAGGTTTCCCTTTGTCTCAAGCCATGTCTTCCGGTCGCCGGCGCGTTTTTTAGCAAGCATCATATCCATCATAGCCATAGTAGTTGGCTCATCTTCCAGTGTAAGTTGTACTAAACGACGGGTATTGGGATCCATTGTTGTTTCGCGCAGCTGGATGGGGTTCATCTCTCCTAATCCTTTAAAACGTTGAACATTAATTTTACCTTTATTTGCCTTGGTAAGCTGTTCAATAATAATGAGTTTTTCTTCGTCATCGAGTGCGTAATGGACTGATTTTCCGGCATCAATACGGTATAAAGGCGGCATGGCAACAAATACATGTCCTGCCTTAACTAACGGTTTAAAATGACGTAAAAATAGTGCGCAAATTAATGTTGCGATGTGAGCGCCGTCAGAATCAGCATCGGCGAGAATACATAATTTACCATAGCGTAAACCGGTTAAATCATCGGAGCCAGGATCAATGCCTATTGCTACTGAGATATCATGGATTTCCTGCGAAGCAAGAACCTGCGAGGAATCAACTTCCCAAGAGTTAAGAATTTTACCGCGCAAGGGCAGAATTGCCTGAAAATCTTTATTACGTGCCTGTTTTGCAGAACCACCGGCTGAATCACCTTCTACCATGAATAATTCTGCCTGATTCAAATCCTGTTGCAGGCAATCTGCTAACTTACCGGGTAAAGCAGGCCCTTGGCTTACACGTTTACGTGCAACCTGTTTGGCCTGACGCAGACGTTTCTGGGCGCGTTCAATTGCAAATGCCGCAATCATTTCGCCTTGAGTGCGATGATGATTAAGCCATAGCGCAAAAGCATCCTTCACAACATTACTTACAAATCCTGCTGTTTGCCGCGAGCTTAAGCGCTCTTTGGTCTGCCCAGCAAATTGAGGTTCTTTCATTTTAACCGACAAAACGTACCGGCAAGGCTCCCACAAATCATCTGCCGCCAGTTTTACCCCACGCGGTAAAAGATTACGTAATTCACAAAATTCAGAAAGCGCATCATATAAACCGGCTCGCAGACCATTTACATGCGTTCCACCTTGCACTGTGGGAATCAGGTTAACATAGCTTTCATTAAGCCCTGCAATTGGCGCAGCTGACCAGGCCAATGCCCAATCAACTGTTGCATCATCATTTTTAAACTCACCGGAAAAAGGTTCATCAGGAAAATAGTCTTCCGGCAGTGATTGCTTTAAATAATCAGCCAGTCCTTTTTCATAGCACCAATGCATTTCTTCCTGAGTTGCTTTATTAATAAAGGTCATGGCAAGGCCAGGGCATAAAACTGCTTTGGCTCGCAAAACATGGGTGAGTTGTTTGACAGACAGGCGGGGGGCATCAAAATATTTGGCATTCGGCCAAAAATGAATAATGGTACCGGTTTCACGTTTTTTACAAATTCCGGTTTCGTTTAATTCACATTGTTTGTCGCCATTGGCAAATGCCATGTGATAAATAATGCCGTTACGTTTGATTGTTACATCAACGCGCTCGGAAAGGGCGTTTACTACGGAGACACCTACACCGTGCAATCCACCTGAAAAACTGTAGTTTTTGTCTGAAAATTTACCACCGGCATGTAGTTTGGTCATAATGACCTCAACACCACTTAAGCCGAGTTGGGGGTGAAGATCGACAGGCATTCCGCGTCCATTATCTTCAACTTCGACAGAGCCATCTTCATGCAAGGTTACGATAATTTTACTGGCAAAGCCTGCAATGACTTCATCGACGCTGTTATCAATAACTTCTTGTGCCAGGTGATTTGGGCGAGTAGTGTCGGTATACATGCCAGGCCGTCGCTGAACAGGTTCAAGACCATTCAGGACCTCAATTGCTTCAGCTGTGTAATTGTCAGACATTAATCATTACCTAAAGTTTAAAGATAGCCTAGTTTAGCACGAAATGATGAAACTCATATTTTCAATTTATATCCAGGTGAATTTTTAATGCTATGTTAATTTTTGCCATTATTAAATTGCTAGCAACGCCTTGTAGCTTTAAGTTTGAAATTCTATTTTTTGAAATTGTCCGGACTTGATGGCATTGTGCTTTTGATGGTTTGTTCAATCCGCTTTCTTTAGTATCAAGAAATACTTCAAATGGGTAAATTTTTTTTACATTGGAAGTTATCGGAATAATTGTAAGAGTGGATGCTGCATTATTATTCGCATTATTACTTACAATAAGAACAGGACGATTTTTTTTGGTTTCAGCTCCAACAGTTGGATCTAAATCAGCATAATAAATTTCACCACGCTTCATTTTCTTCAATTCCATCCAGAGTAGTATTTTCGTAGGCTTGATCAATTTCCTGACTGGCCTCTTTATAATGAGCTTCAAGTTGTTTTTGTTGCAACAAATAAAGCGCTTCTTTTATTACCTCGGAACGGCTTTTGAAGTGGTGTTCAAGTTGATAACTTTCAATAAAGTCACATTGCTGTTTAGGCAAAGAAATAGATAATTTCTGAGCGTGCACGATTTTATCCCATTAAGTTCCATACTTTTAATACTACTAGAAGTAGGAAAATAAATCAAGATGATTATACGTACCTTGGGAGTTACGATTATACTTAACTAAATTGCAAATTAGCAGTAAACGAAAATACATTTGCATAGCGAGTTCCTGGTGTAAAAATGCTTTGAAAAATATATTGGGCAGTTAACGTCAGCATTTCGGAAGCCTGCTGATTAAGCCCCCTCTGTGCCAGCGACAATGAGACAAAAATAAGGTAAAACTACTTCCATGAGGGCGGTAGGGAAATCGTTAAAATGGTATCAGGAACGAATGGCGTTAAAGAGTTAAATTCAAGCACTATATCAAGCATTAGCAATAATAATGAGCAAGTATGTTCAGGAGAGACATCACCATCTGATCCTCAAGTAAAAGCGACCCGTGCGACACGGCGTCAATTTACCAAAGCCTATAAACTGCAATTTTTAACCTCCTATGATGCTTGCGCTAATGCATCGGAGCGTGGGGCGTTGTTACGCCGCGAGGGTTTGTATCATGCACGGGTTTCATCATGGAGAAAACAGCTGAGAATGAATGGTGATGGCAAGAAGACTTCTTCCCATGCCCGACGCACCGATCATATGGCTCGCGAGATTGAACAATTAAAAAAGAAACTGGCGCAAGCGCAGGCGGTCATTGATCTCCAAAAAAAAGTCTCCGAACTGCTTGGGACACACATCCTCCCACACGACAGCAACGAGGTGAGCTGATGGATAACATTTCAAAAGCAGGTCAAAATAAGTCCATTCCGGTTGATATGCTTTGTTCTGCAATGCAGATTTCGCGAGCCACTTATTATCGGCACGTAGGGAGCAACCAATACGCTCAACATGAAATATTATCACGAACTACCCCTGTTAACGCCCTTAACAGCCAGGAAAAGCAGTGTGTTCTTGATTTATTGCACAGTGAGCGTTTCATCGATAAAACGCCTTACGATGCCTATTATGAGCTGATGGATAAGGGCGAGTATTATTGTTCACCCCGAACAATGTATCGCATTCTGGCAGACCACGGCGAAACAAAAGATCGCCGAATTCAGCGCAATCATCGCGATGCCGTCAAGCCTGAGTTGATTGCAACACGACCCAATGAAGTTTGGTCATGGGACATCACCAAATGTGTGCCCGGAGCTCAGGGCGAGTATGGATACTTGAATGAGCCACGAATCTATCTGAAATATCCAGTGAATGAACAAGGAGTAACAGTACATTAGCTGGATCGGTGCCTGGTTGTGAAGGCACATGA
>Ga0335397_10001564_pt1 | contig 31172 bp, 35 predicted proteins | sample MAT04_FD_205740 | JGI IMG/M metagenome (GOLD analysis project Ga0335397, IMG submission 205740) | Freshwater microbial communities from Lake Fryxell liftoff mats and glacier meltwater in Antarctica - MAT-04 (spades assembly) (version 2) ... | reverse complement strand
CTCTGCAAACCGGCTCATTTATGCTAAATCATTTTACCTGGATGCTATGGCTCCCAACTGGCATGCGCTGGTATTAAACGATTATGAAGCAGTGATGCCACTTACCTGGAAAAAAAAATGGGGCGTCTCTTATTTATACCAGCCTGCATTTATACAACAGGGTGGCATTTTTTTTACCGAAACAATGTCTAATGAAATCATGCAGGCTTTTTTAGATAAAGCTTTTGTTCATTTTAAATTTGCAGAAATTACTTTAAACTATTTAAATAATATAAGTGAGATTAAAAACGGCGGTATAAGTAACCGTAACAACTTTGCACTTCCATTGCAGTTATCTTATGCCGAAATATTTTCAGCCTTTGCAGGGGGAACAAAAAAAAATATAAAAAGAGCTTCAAATGGAGCAATGCAATACCAGTTCAGTCCGCAATATTTACCCGTGCTCAAATTATACAAGCAACTGTATGGAGAACGGCTACCTCACTTTGTTCAGGCCGATTACCGAAACTTTTCCCTGGTTTGTAAATTCCTGTCAGATCAAAATAATTTAATCGTTAGAACGGTTACCAACAGCCAAAATGAAATTTTAGCGGCGGTTATTATTTTAATAGACCGTAACCGGTTATACAATGTGATATCCTGTGTAACAAAGGAAGGAAGAAATGCCGAAGCCAATTATTTTCTTTACAATGAATTAATAAAAGAGTTTTGCAAATCTAAATATATACTGGATTTTGAAGGGTCGGATGTAAAAGGTATTGCTGAATTCTACAACGGATTCAGGCCGCATAATGAACCCTATCCATTTGTAAAGGTTAATAACCTGCATCCCATAATAAAAATGTTCAAGCGATAAGTGGTTTGCTGATATTGATAAAACATTCATCTTTTTGAATAGCCAGGGAATAATATTGCTTTAATGCTGCATATGGGATGAGCTCAACTTCAAATCCTGCCTGCCTTAACCGGCTAACATAATCACTCAGTAAATAAATGCGTACATGATCTTTTTGTCCAAAAAGATTTGATTGTTTTGCAGGATCATTTATACCGGGAATTTCTATGGTATACTCTAACTGCTCTGAATAAGGAACCTGCAAAAAGGCGCTGCCACCGGATTTTAATACCCTGCAAATTTCACCCATCGCCTTTTTGTCATCAGGTATATGCTCAAGAATATGGTTGGCTATTACCCAGTCAAAACTATTATCTGCAAAACTAAAATGAGTGGCATCCTGTTTTTGTACCATGCCATCAATGGTTTTATAAAACCCCGGCAACAGGTCGGCTGTAGTAACATGAGCTTTTGCTTTTATAAAACTGTAAATATTTTTTTCGGGGGATAGATGCAGCACTTCTTTGTCTTTTAAATCAAACTCAGCAAGTTTGGCAATCAGGAGGCGTTCCCTGGCAGTGCTCATACAGTTTGGGCAAAAAATATTTTCACCATATCCTGCCACTACCTTATTCTTTTCAATTGCCTGCCTGTTTTCTTCTGATGGATAATCAGGAACAAAATGAGCATACTGTTCATTGCATACATTACAGGTAAAGCCGGCACCTTTGTACTTGCTGTAATTTTTCCGGTTACGGTTGCGCTGGTAATTAAAAACAGCATTCCTGTAAAAAGACTGCAGGGGATGATAAACCCGCAGGAACTTCAATATATTTTTAACCGTTCCTTTCATCCATTATTTTTTCTGCCAGTAAAAGGTCAAATGGCCTGGTAATTTTTATATTATCTTCTTCGCCTTCTACCAGGTGCACCTTCATACCAAAAGCTTCTACAACAGTTGCTTCATCAGTAAACTTATCTTTATAATCAATATTAAAAGCGGGTAATAAAATGGTGCTTAAAAACACCTGGGGTGTTTGTACCAGTTTTACATTGCGGCGTTCCAGTGCTTCATTGCCATGAGCAGACACAAAACGCACGCTGTCTTTGCAATCCACCACTGGTATGGCTGCGCCAAATTCCAGCGCTGCATCATAACATCTGTGTATAAGCGAAACGCTGAGCAGGCAACGAACAGCATCATGTACAAAAACAATGCTTTCTTCATCTACCAGATGCAGTCCATTTTGCACAGAATGAAAACGGGTACGGCCGCCCACTGTAATTTTTATTCTTTTATAATCAAACCATGCATCTATAATTTCCTGCCCGGTGGCTACATACTCTTCCGGCAGTACCAATATTATTTTCAGATCATCGTAGGCCTTTAAAAAAGTATCAAGGGTATAATATAAAACCGGTTTATTTTTTACCAATAGAAACTGCTTGGGAATGGCACTGTTCATCCGGCTTCCACTTCCACCGGCAACTATTACAGCATATTTATTCATGAATCTAATTCTTGATGAATTACAAAATTACAGCAATGATTATAATTATTCTTAAAAACACAGGGATGAAATAGCAAGGCATATTATTTACCTACTTTTTCAGAAATCTTACAAGCCTTTACTTCATGGGAAGTTTTTTTAAAAAATCATAACTTGAGGTGAATCATATGCTACATTGAGTAGTAAGACGGGTTACCCTGGTTTGTGATATCAAACAATCTTTTGGTATATGAACAACAAATCTGTGAAAACCTAAACATTCATTATGATAATACATATACCTCTTTGGCATGTATCTTGACCTAACCATCCATTAGAAAAGCATTATCTCAAATTTAGAAATCATGAAGAAAAAATACAGCTCATTTATTGTAATCATCCTGTTTGTAATTGGGTTTTCATCCTGCAGTAAAATAGTGGGAGCCATTTTTGGAGGAACAGATGTAGATGTTCCTGTGGTTAATTTCAGCATACCTGCAGTTATTGCGCTTACCCCGGATGAAATTACGTTGGGCACCTTTACACAGAGTATCAACCTGGATAGTTTGGTGAGATCTAAAACTGGCGGTGTTTTTGGAGCTAATGTGGTTAGTTCTGTAAAAGTAAAGAAAGTGACTATTATACTTACCAATGCTGACCAGTTTAATAATATTTCCAATTTTAAAAGTGCAAGGGTAACATTACAATCTAATTCCATTAATACTCCAGTTCAACTTTTTTCAGTTCTATTTGGTGATACCTATGCATCAAGCTATACTTTTACTGCTGATGACAGCCCGGAGTTATTATCTTATCTAAACGGCAATACGATTTCCTATACGCTTTATGGAGCGATTCGCAGAATTACCAACAAACCATTGGAAATGCTGGTGAATGTTACTTTAAGAGCTAATTAATTTTTCCTGTTAATAGTTTGGGTAGTTTTCGGAATGGGTTGGTTTAAAAACCCTTCCATTTTAAAACTTTTATACGCTTTCATCCTGCATTACTGATTACCAAAATGCGCTTCAGGCAACTTGGTACGTATTGTGTATGTTATGTTATAAGCAAAATGTTTTGTTTAATGGTTAAGGGATATAGATGAAGTAATGATTAAATGAGAAGGATGGAGAAGGATAGTTGTCAACGATCAAACTGAATAATTTTTCTTTGCTCTTTAGATAAACAACAGCTACACAAAGCTTATACAGGTTCAAAAGAATTTGGAACTGGCGGTTTTGCCACTAAATACTTTTAAAAATTTGTATTTGTAAAAAAGCAAAGTGTAGAAATTATTTCCCTTCTCTTTTTATACAATTCTATTCCGCTTTTTCATAAATCAAACTGTTCCGGACTATTTTTTAATTAATATTATTTTATATACCATGTGGACAAAAATCATTAATTGCGGCAAACAGTTAACCCTTCATTCTATAGTAAGAGAAATACAGGATGGATTAATTAAAGTATATGATATCATTGAAGTTGAATATGATCAGTACAAGCTGGAATTAATGACCCGTGACAACAAAACAGTTGAAGGAAAACACCGCAATATTTTAAATAGCCAACAGTTGCTTAGATACCAGTTTGAAGTACAGGTAAAGGAATAGCTCAAAATTTTATTTTTGATATTGATCAGTACGGATATTTACACAATTTGATTTTACAGGAAATTAAAAATTGCGTTCCGTTTAACAGTTGGGCACTTGTTTTTAAAGCCGGTGTAGCTGGTATTATCTACTGATTTCATAGCATTTTAAAATTGCTGTATATAGGATACAATCTCATATGTACCTTTTCTTCTCTCTCCCTAAAAAAAAGTAATCCATCCGGGTTCATAACTAACTCTGCTCCCAGTGGCTGATTCACACTATAAGGCTGAATATTCTTTTTTAGTTTTTTTTGCAGAGATGGATTCACGATGATAATTTGGTTTAACAGGTTGCGGTAAATGCCGGATGATCCCATGATAAAATAGACATGCTGTTGTGCACCGGTTATCAGCATTTCTATAAATGACAGGGTTGTTTTTTTTTGTGACGACATGATAATCTCAAAAATATCATCTATAAAAACCAACAGGGGTAAATGCCTGCCTGCTGATGCTGCCAGTTTATTTGATAAAAGTTTTCTTGTTTTCATCTCCAGCATCAAAACTTTAATATATTCATCAATGGTATTAATCTCACCGGCTTCATAAGCTTTATGTGTAAATTTAATTAGCAGGTTTTCTGCCGGCACTAAAGGCTCTACATGTGTTGCTAATCTGCTGCTTAACGAAAGTGAAAACTGAACAGGATTTTTACCCTGAAGTATTGATGTGATAAAGGAAGAAAATATATCCGGCAATTGAACATCCTGGCTGTAAGAAATAAATAAATGCGGCAACTCAGCCAGGTTTATGATATGATCTTCTCCCGAACTTTGTCTTCCTATTACCAATGGTATGTGATATATCATAAAATTAAAGACTGTAATTATTATAGAAGATTCCGGGTAGAAAATTATCTTGTTTTAAATAATCCGCTCCTTTTAGTGAAAACAAGGCTTACAAAACACAGTCATATTATTTAAACACAAGGTCATATTTATTTGTGTAAAGCCGGATGATTTTTATGCATTTAATCCCGGTAAAATTAATCAGCACTGAATTATATTGATCAATGCCGAACGTTTGCAAGTTTGTTTTTTAAAGATAATTGTTCAACAGGGTAGGCAAATTTGCTTAGACCAGAAAAAAAATGCTAATCAATCAAATACCAATAATTTTATAGCTCAATCAACAGATATGCGTAATTATTTATTATTCCTTTTTTTATTATCTATGTTAAACTGCACAGCAGGTTCGGTGGATACTGTGAGCATTTACAGCAAAGCAATGCAAAAGTCATATAAGTGTGTGGTGGTAAAGCCGGATAGTTATACCGGCGACAATAAAAAGTTTGAAACGGTTTATTTGCTCCATGGGCACTCGGGCAATTTTAGCAACTGGATAAAACTGGTGCCGCTTTTAAAAAAATATGCAGATGACTATCAACTGTTGATTGTGTGCCCGGATGGGAAAATTAGCAGTTGGTATATGGATAGCCCAGTGGCAGACAGTATGCAGTTTGAGACTTATATTTCCCAAGAAGTGCCTGACTATATAGATGCCAATTACAACAGCATTAAAAGTCGCAATGCCAGGGCTATAACCGGCCTTAGCATGGGCGGTCATGGTGGTTTGTATCTTGGTTTCAGGCATGCAGATTTTTTTGGAGCCTGCGGAAGTATGAGTGGCGCTTTGATGATAGACCGGATTATTGATAAACGCTATGGCATTGATAAAATTTTAGGAGATACAGCCAACAATATGCAGCGGTATTATGATTATTCTATTATGAAAGAGATGGAGCAATATCCCAAAGATTCTCTTGCTATTATTATGGATTGCGGAACAGAAGATTTTGTTATTGACATGAATCGTGCCGCACATAAAAAAATGAGCACACTTAAAATTCCGCACGATTATACCGAAAGACCGGGCAAACATGACTGGAATTACTGGCGCAATGCAGTGCAATATCAATTACTTTATTTCAGGAATTATTTTGATCAGAAAAAAGCAGGGTAATTTTATTTTTATTTACCAGGTTATTGGTAAATTATTAATATTTTATCCCTAATTAAAGGATTATTCTTTCATCAATGCTGGCATTAGTTGAAAACCTTTAAATGTTAACATGTAATTTTTAAATCATGCACGCTATAAAAAATTTAATCGTTGCAGGTGCCAATAATAAACCCATCACACTCGATCTTTTTTTTGAGGAAAGCAAGGGGCACCGCCCGGTGGTTATTTATGCTCATGGATTTAATGGGTTTAAAGACTGGGGTAATTTTGATTTAATTGCCAAACAGTTTGCAGCGGCCGGTTTTGTAATGCTGAAGTTTAATTTTTCGCACAATGGTACAAGCCCCGGGCAGCCAGAGGTTTTTACCGACCTGGAGGCGTTTGGAAATAATAATTATAGCAAACAATTGAAGGACCTGGAATTGGTTACCAACTGGGTTTTTGATCCTCAAAATAACTACCATGCTGCCATAAACCCTCAGCATATTTATTTGATGGGCCATAGCATGGGTGGCGGTATTGCAATTTTACATGCAGCTAAGGATAGCAGGATAAAAAAATTAATTACCTGGGCTTCTGTCAGTAAATGTAAAACGCCCTGGGGTAGCTGGACAAAAGAAAAAATGCAGGAATGGAAAACAAATGCTGTGCAATATTATACCAATGGCAGAACCAAACAGGAGCTGCCAATGTATTACCAGTTGTATGAAGATTATGTACAAAATGCCGAAAGCCTGGATATTGAAAAAGCCATTAAAAGTCTTACAATCCCGGTATTAATTTGCCATGGAACCTTAGATACTGCTGTTGATGTGCAAAAGGCCTATGATTTAAAAAGCTGGTTGCCCGCTGCCCAGTTATTTACTGTAGCAACTGATCATGTATTTGGCAGAAGTCATCCATGGACATCAATGGATCTGCCGGCTCCAATGCAGGAGGTGGTTGATAAAAGTATTGCGTTTTTATTATAAGTATATTTAAACCAACATTACTTTCAGCAATATTATTTGCTGTAATATAATTGTTTTACTCATGTACTGTACTCCGGCTAAATTTTAAAATGGATACACAATTTTGCATTAGTTGTTTGCAGCAATTGAGAATAATGCTGGCTCATTCTTTATCTTATCAACCAATAAAATTGAATTAATTTCAATCTTTACAAAAATCATTTAGCATGTACGATATCATTGGCGACATACACGGTTATTGTTCAAAGCTAAAAGAGCTGCTTACAAAACTTGATTATAAAGAAACAGGAGGGGTGTGGAAACACAAGAACAGAAAAGCAATTTTTGTAGGTGATTATATTGACCGTGGCCCCGAAATAAAAGAGACCCTTGACCTGGTAAAAAATATGGTTGATGCCGGTGCTGCCATAGCCCTGATGGGTAATCATGAATACAATGCCATTGCATATGCAACACAATCAAACGACGGTAAGTATTTGCGTGCACATAATCCCATGCACATTAAACAACACCAGGCCACGCTCGATCAGTTTGCCGGTTATGCCGGTGAATGGCAGTCTTACCTCGACTGGTTTTATACCTTGCCGCTTTTTTTAGATTTAGAACATCTTAGGGTTGTGCATGCCTGCTGGGATGAAAACCATATAGCATGGTTAAGAAGCAATCAATATTTTACTTTAAATGAAGCATTGCTGATGGCTTCTCATCAAAAAAATTCCAGGGCATATCATGTAATAGAGGAAACTTTAAAAGGTAAAGAGTTTAATATTCCGGAAGAATATATGTGGTACGATAAGGATGGCAATGCCCGCAATACAAACCGTATCAAGTGGTGGGTACAACCTTCTTCTGCTAATTATGAAACATTTCTATTCAGTTGTCCTACGGCATTGATGACAGAAAAAGTGCCGGCAGACCTTGTCGTAAATATTTACCCGGCCGATGCACCGCCGGTTTTCTTTGGTCATTACTGGCTGGATGATCAATTTCCGGTAATACAGGCTTCCAATGTAATTTGCCTCGATTATAGTGTGGCTAAAAATGGCGCCCTTGTTGCCTATCGCTGGAATGGGGAGGAGCAGGTAGACAATAAGCATTTTGTTATGGTGAGCTGATATTGAAATACTATAATCATTGGTTTAAAAATAATGAACTTGTTTTTTTACATTGATATTCCATCTAAATCCACAAAAACGAATGTGCCGGATGAAATTTTATAACATAAAAAATATTATAACGGCCGGCATCATTATCTTTTTTACTGCCTGTAGCAGCCGGTTTTATCTGCCCGTTACTTCACCCAATACACAAAGAATGGGTGGCAATGCATTCTTTAAATTGGTGGCAGATAAGGGATGGAAGCAACGGGATTCGTTAGCGCTAAAGGAAATAACAGGCGGCAATATTCCGGATTTTTTTAAAAAATTTGTACCTGTATATTCACACATAAAAGATAGTGCAGGCAAAACACATAATGCTGTTTTTTATGTATCGCCCGATTATATTGTTGTTGGTACCAATGATGATTTTGCAAGGTTGCCATTAACACCTATGGCAGGTCAAAAAATTGCTGATCATTTTAATTGCTTTTTACCAACAAAAAAAATGGTAGATCTTATTTATGAACAGGCGGCAGTAAAATTAGAACCTGTGCCAATGTTTGCTTTTAGAGATAGTTCTGTAACCATGTGGCAGCATCATTTAATAATAGAAGGGCAACGGAAGGGGAGAAAAGGTTTAATTGCCGGCATCAAAAAAGATGTGGTGATTTCTCTAAAAATGATGAGTCTTTCAAAATCAGACCGGGTAGCCATTTACGGTTGGCATCAGTTAAATGGTCAGCCAATTCAACCATTATACACAGGTCATGTAAACTGGTGGGTAGATTACAGTCATGGTATAAGACTTGTGTATAGAAAAATAACAGTCAATGGCAGGCAGATGGATTTTAAGGATGTATTGAAAGATCCTGTCTATCATAAATTGTTGAGCGACGAAGGCATTATTAATTTTTTTAAGTACAATGATTAAAAAAAATGTTGGTGAAATTGAAAGTATGCTGTTGTTCTTTGTGGATTCACGAGCCAAAAGCAAATAATTCAAACAGAGTCATCAGGATTATAACCCAACACAAAACGATGGATTGTTTTCTTGTATGCTATACATGTTTAACTTCGCCGGAACAATTAATATTTGTGTACAAAACGTTTTTAATTTAGTATTACACTGATTGGTTTTAAAAAAAATATTCATGAGTTGGATCATCCTGGCGGTAATTATTTATGTGTTTATACTAATGTTGGTATGGCTCCGTATTATTTATGAAACACGTAGCACCAATAAAACGCTTGCTTATTTATTGTTCAGCCTTTTTATCCCGGTTATTGGTGTACTATTTTATTTAATGTTCGGTATTAATTACTGGAGAAAAAGACGGTATGGCAAAAAAACGGCTGCTGATATATCAATTCTTCAGGAGGTTATAAAAAGTAGCGCACCTTATAATGCATCCAGTCTTAATGTAAAAGATGAAGCAGTGCAGCAAAATGCAGAACTGGCATCGATGCTGTTAAAGGATGTGGGCAGTCCGCTCACGGGTAATAACAGCGTGCAATTGCTGGTAAATGGCGAAGAAAAATTCCCGGAGATGCTGGAAGCCATGCGCAATGCCAAACATCATATTCACCTTGAATATTACATTTATGAATGCGATAACATCGGTATACAAATGATAGAACTGCTTATTGAAAAAGCAAAAGAAGGAATAGAAGTGAAATTTATTTATGATGATTTTGGCAGCCCTGGTATAAAAAAGAAAACAGAAAAAGAAATGAGGGCGGCAGGCATAGCCATTTATCCTTTTCACAAAGTGCGGTTTTATTTACTTGCCAACCGTATTAACTATCGCAACCACCGCAAAATTGTTGTAATAGATGGCTGCACCGGGTATGTGGGGGGTATTAATGTAAGTGATAAATATATAAATTCGGGTGATAGCAAAAAGCTTTATTGGCGGGATACCCATATCAGGCTGGATGGGCCATCGGTGTATTACCTGCAATATCTTTTTATCAGCGACTGGAATTTTTGCTGCAAACAAAAATTTGAACCAATCAACAGTTATTTTCCTGCTATCGCTGCTGATAATAATAACAGTTATGTACAAATAGCCGCCAGTGGCCCCGACTCTTCTGAGCCTTCCGTTTTATTTAGTATCCTGCAGGCTATTTACCTGGCTAGAGAAGAGATTTTAATTACCACACCATATTTTATACCCGGCGACAGTATCCTGGATGCTTTAAGAATAGCTGCCCTCAGTGGCTTGTCGGTAAAATTACTGGTGCCTGGTGTATGCGATTCAAAAATTGTAAATGCTGCTTCTAAAAGCAATTATAAAGACCTCTTAAATGCAGGGGTAGAAATTTACCTTTATAATAAGGGCTTTGTGCATGCCAAAACACTGGTTACAGATAAAAAATTATTTATTGTGGGAACAGCCAATATGGATTACCGCAGCTTTGATTTAAATTTTGAAGTAAACGCCATTGTGTATGATGCAAAACTAGCTGGAGAAATGAGTGCCCGTTTTTTTAAAGACCTGGAAGATTCAGATAAGATTGATAAAGAAAAATGGTTAATTCGTAAATGGTACACGCAGTTTCCGGAAAAGATTTGCCGTTTGTTATCTCCTGTATTATAATTCATTTGCATAACATTTTATTTATATAGCTGCACTGAATCCTGTGCCTGAGTATTTGTACCCGATACCGGCATAGCGAACTTCTTTTTTTACAAAAAAATACCCATCCTTATTTTTGGTAAGTAATTTGTTTGAGAGTTAAAATACTATTCAACTTCCATGGATTTTAAACAATCCCGGAAATCATTTAACCTAAAAATTAATTACATGAAAAGACTTTTCGTATTTGCACTTGCTGCCACCACATTTGCAGCATGCAACGATCAAAAAAACACAGACACAACTACAGTAAACACAGACAGCACCACTACCGTTACTACTGATGTTACTACTACTACTACTTATGTACCGGGAGAGGGTGATGTAATATACAGGGATGGTAAAGTAATGGTGTGGAGAAACGGTGTTTACGTAATAACAGATAAGGATGTAACACAGGATGATGGTATCGTTATCAAAACAAATGGCACAGCTACCAGGAATGGTGTAGTTGTAAAATTGGAAGAAGGTGAAGCAGTGACCAAAACCGGGCGGTTTTTTAACAGCGTGGGCGAAGCAATTGAAGATGGATGGGATGCTACTAAAAAAGGTGTGAATAAAGCAGGACAAGCTATAAAAAAAGGCGCCAACAAAGTAGGAGAAGAAGTGAAAGATGCCGTTAATTAATCAATCATGAATAGCATTTAATATAAAAAAGCCTTGTAACCAGGGCTTTTTTTTATATTCCGCTTTGTAATTCTATTCATACAAAGGGTATATCTTGCTTTAACAAACTCAAATAATTATTCCACGATCATGAGATATATTTTTTTTCTATTCCTGCTTTTTATTTTTTCGGCCTGCAACGAATTCAATAATGATGCTGAGGATTCCGGCAATGTTGCAGGAGGAAGAAAACTGCCGTCAAAAATGGAGTATTCCTATGATTGCCTGAGTTCCGATTCGGGTAATATATCCGACATGTTGGGGAAAGCAGGTAATCTGATCAACAAGGTGGCTACATTTAATATTGAGGTAACAGACAAGGAGCAAATGAAATATGGTGATACCTTTCTGATAGAAGCACTCAAAGATAAAAACTTTGTGATAGATACTACCAGCCCCGAAATACCAAAGCTGCAAACGATACTTGCTAACCTGGTTAAGGCAAGGGTAAAACCCACTGACATCCAATACCAGATTTACCTGGTGGAGGATACCGCTACCATCAATGCCTATACGGTGGGGGGAAAAGTGTTTATTACCAGTGCCATGCTAAAAAAATGCAGCAGCGATGATCAGCTATATGCTATCATCGGCCATGAAATTGGGCACAACGAAAAGGGCCATATTAAATCTTCGCTAAAGCAGCTAAAGGCCAGCAATAAATTTTTTGGCGAATGGGGCGAATCTTTCTTTGCTATTAAAAAACTACTCACCGGTTCTTTTAATCATAAAAATGAACTGGAAGCAGATTATTTTGGCCTGGACCTGGCCTGGAAACTTGGTTACGATATCTGTGCCATCCGCAGTTTTTGGGATGATATGGCCAAAGGTGAAGAACGCAATACGATCAATGATTTTTTAAACACACACCCCTATTCTGATACCAGGAGTAAATGCCTGGTAAGTCACATCAAAAAAAACTTTGAGGTAGATTGTAAATAATTTTTTGTAATCAATGGGCAAAGATTTATACTATTTAAGTGGTAGAAAATAACGTATAAAATATAAATTTAAATCAGGTTTCCAAACCACTATCGGTAACATAGAATCAAAGGCTTAAACTTATACGATACTTTATTTTTTAGTTGTGCCATCTTTATTTTAAACAAATGCCTTTTAACTATAAGGTAATTGTTAGTCTTTTCATTTCTCCAGTTTGCCGCCGCATAGCGATAAAATGTACAAGAGTGCGACGCAACAAAAGCCCAATAGATGAGTAATGCCGGGTACATAAAAATAACATCCCGGTTTCTGTATATACCATACTTTTCTGATAAGCATCATGAGTACTGCTGAGGGCTGTCATAATTTGATCATGCCTTTACGAATATCTTGTAGAGCCGGTAAAATATTCGCCTCAACTTTTATTTATTGTGTGTTTATACCGGTTTATTTTAGGATATTACTCTCCGCAGAAAGATGCTGATTTAAACCATGGAGGAATTTTTCGTTTTGAATAAACTTACAAATTATGCCAAAAATTATCACCATTACTTTTAGTCCCTGTATTGATAAAAGCACATCAGTACACTCTTTAATTCCGGAGAAAAAATTAACCTGTACTGTTCCTAAAATGGAAGCAGGTGGCGGCGGTATTAATGTTGCCAGGGCTATTAAGAAACTGGGCGGGGAAGCTATTGCAATATTTCCATCTGGTGGTTATACAGGTCATTTTTTTAACCACTTACTGGAAAAAGAAAATATAGCTTCTGTAATTATTGAAACCAGTAACGAAACAAGGGAAAATATCATTGTGCTGGACGACTCTACCAATAACCAATATCGTTTTGGAATGCCGGGAACTAAATTGAATGAGCATGAATGGAAACAATGTTTAGCGGCAGTGGAATCTATAAATGATGTAGAATTTATAGTTGCCAGTGGTAGTTTGCCACCGGGGGTTCCATTGGATATTTATGCACAACTTGCAAAAATTGCCAAAAGCAAAAAGGCAAAATTTGTGGTGGATACTTCGGGAGAGGCATTAAAATTTGCTGCAGACGAAGGGGTTTATTTACTAAAACCCAACCTGGGAGAATTAAGTTCAATGGCTGGCAAACATGAATTGCAGCCCGAAGAAATAAAGGACATTGCAACAGGGATGATTGCAAATGGAAGCTGCGAAGTGATGCTGGTATCTATGGGTGCAGCCGGCGCTATGTTTGTAACGCATAATATTGCTGAAATCATTTCTTCGCCACCCGTTATTAAAAAAAGTACAGTGGGGGCGGGCGACAGTATGGTGGCAGGCATTGTATATTATTTATCTATTGGCAAAAGCCTGGAAGAAGCCGCACATTATGGTGTGGCCTGCGGCTCTGCCGCTACAATGAACCCCGGAACCGCTTTGTGCAGCAGGGAAGATGCAGACAGGTTGTATACTTTTATACGAAAAACGAAAAGGGTTTAAACTTTCATTTTGCTGCATATGAATCATAAGCATGTAAAACATATTGTCCATCAATTTCACAAGGATCTGGAAAAACACTTTGAAAAAAGTATCAAAAATTTTGATATGGAAGCCCTGCATCAATTAAGGCTGACGTATAAAAAGTTAAGGGCTTTTTTGCGAATGATAAGCAATGGGGAAGATGGAAGCGCTGGTATTTTGATTGCTAAAAAAATTAAGAAGTGTTACCGTGTTGCCGGGCTTATACGGGATATGCAATTGCAGCAGCAGCGAATAACGGAAGTTGCTGTGCAGGCAGCTTTTCAGCCAAAGGCTTATATCGGCTTATTAGAAAAACAAATCAGCCGGCAAAAGCCGGTATTTTCAGCAACCATTTCTCCAAAAATCATTAATCAGCATCAGAAGAAAATATTCCTGCTGCTGCCGGAAAAATTTTCATTATTAGATGCAGATATTTATGCACAAAAAATATGGGCAGCTATTAATACCATCATTATAAGCGGCCGTTTTTACGACCATGAGATTCATAATATCCGCAAAAAACTGAAGGATCTGCATTATAATTTTACAAGCTTTAATGAGGATGAAAAGCTACTGTTATTGCAGCGGGTATGGAAAGGAAAAGAGGAAACGTATTATAAAGCACTGCTGGAAGAACTGGGTTGTTTCCAGGATCAGTGTATGGCGATTGTTTTATTAAACCAATTCTGGCTAAAAAATCTTCATAAAAAAGACCGGCAACATTTGGAGCAGGTAAAACAAATATGGCTGGAAAATAAAAAACTGCTGAAGCTATTGCTGATAAAAAAGCTGGCTGCATTAAATGTTACTCCCACTACTGGTGACTAGCTTTTCAAACTGGCTAATGCATGATATTAATCATCCAATTAACTGATTATTTCTATTTAACTGGTAATTAATAAGCTATAATTTAGGCTTTTAAGTTATCATGCCGTTGCCACTAAATTTAAAATATTTTTTAACCGAGGCAGGAGATCTTTCCCGCTTTACTGCCCGTTTTTTTCAACAGTGGTTTAAGCCCCGATACGAATTTGCAGAACTGTTCAGGCAATGTTATATCATCGGTTATAAATCACTTCCGCTGGTAGCATTAACGGCTTTTATTATGGGCCTTGTTTTAACCATGCAGCTAAGGCCTTCCATGGTAGATTATGGGGTAGAATCGCAATTGCCAGCCATTGTGGGCATAGCTATTATCAGGGAAATTGGCCCTGTGATTACCGCATTAATATTTGCCGGAAAAATAGGCAGCAGTATTGGTGCCGAGCTTGGCTCCATGAAAGTAACTGAGCAGATAGATGCCATGGAAGTAAGTGGCACTAATCCATTTAAATATTTGGTAGTAACCAGGGTGCTGGCCGCCACATTAATGTTGCCGGTATTAGTACTGCTGGGTGACGCCGTTTCTTTGTGGGGGTCATGGCTGGGTGTAAATATCAGGAGTGTAACCAGTTTTAATTTATTCTGGGCACAGGTGGTAGATAGTTTATCATACAGCGATGTAATGCCTGCTTTTATAAAGAGTTATTTTTTTGGTTTTGCAGTTGGGATCATTGGCTGTTATAAAGGATACAACAGCAGCAAGGGTACAGAAGGGGTGGGCCGTTCGGCCAATTCTGCTGTAGTGGTTTCTTCTGTTATTATTTTTTTGCTGGATTTACTGGCAGTGCAGGTGGCAGATGTGCTGGGTATAAATTAAATAAGATGAACGCCGAAATAAAACAGGAATTAAATAGTGATAAAACACTGCCAAAAGAAATGGTTTTGGTTATTAGTAATCTGTATAAATCTTTTGGTAAAAATCATGTGCTGATTGATTTTAACCTGGAAATAAAAAAAGGGGAGAGTGTGGTTGTACTGGGAAAATCAGGATCAGGAAAATCTGTTTTAATAAAATGTATTATAGGGTTACTAAAGCCGGATAAAGGCAGCATTGAAATATTTGGGGAAAATATAGCGACTGTAAATGAAGAAACGCTGGATAAGATTAGGGCCAGGGTTGGTTTTTTATTTCAGAGCAATGCCTTGTACGATTCAATGTCCGTAAGGGAAAACCTGGAATTTCCGCTCCGTCGCCACTGGCTGGAGGTTTCTCAAAAAGAAGTAAATGCGATGGTAATGGAAGCGCTGGATGATGTGGGCCTGTTGCATACGGTAGATATGATGCCGGTAGAATTATCAGGAGGGATGCGTAAAAGAATTGCACTGGCACGTACCCTGATTTTAAAACCAGAGATCATTTTATATGATGAGCCTACAACGGGGCTTGATACAGTAACCGGCAAAGAAATTATTGAATTGATGAAGGAAATACAGGTTAAATACAATACCACTTCATTGATTATTTCGCATGATTTGAATTGCGTGCGCATGGCCAGCAACAGTGTTGTTGTATTACTGGATGGTAAATGTTATGCAAGGGATTCTTATGAAATATTAAAGCAGATAAAAGATCCTAATGTGACACAATTTTTTGAATAATAGTATTATGGAAAAGAGGCGAATCAATAATGTAAAATTGGGGGCATTTGTAATGGCAGGCCTGGTATTCCTGATTTTGTTGCTCTACCTGATAGGGAAAAACAGCAACCTGTTTGGCAATACTTATGTGCTTAAAGCAAGGTTTGAAAATGTGCAGGGGCTCATAGCAGGCAATAATGTGCGCTTTTCCGGTATACAGGCCGGCACCGTAAAAAAAGTAAAAATATTGAATGATACGGTGATAGAAGTAACGATGATTATTGAAACAAAAATGCTTTCCATCATTCGTAAAAATGCATTGGCATCTATTGGCAGCGATGGCCTTGTGGGTAATAAACTGGTAAATATTGTGCCCCAAAAACAACATGCAGCATTGGCGGTGGAAGGAGATATTATTGCATCTAAAAAAGCCATCTCAACAGATGATATTCTGCAAACATTACATAAGACTAATAATGACGTGGCCGAAATAGCAGCAGGGCTTAAAACCACCGTGCATCGTATAAACAATAGCACTGCCCTGTGGAACCTGTTAAGTGATGAAGCGCTGCCACATAGCCTTCGGGTTTCAGTAGCCAATATAAGGGTGGCTACGGGCAAAGCAGGCCATATGGTCAATAGCCTCGATGCCATTATTACGGATGTGAAAAATGGCAAAGGGTCGGTGGGTAGTCTTTTAAAAGATACTTCCTTTGCCAAAAACCTGAATGAGGCCATTATGAAAATACAATCAGTGGGCGATGAGGCTGATGCTTTGGCAGTGGAAGTAAATAAGCTGGTAGTTGGCATCAGGAATGATGTAAATACCGGCAAAGGACCGGTAAATGCATTGCTCAACGATTCTATGATGGTGATTAAATTAAATACCAGCCTGGATAATATTCAAAAAGGTACCGATGGCTTTAATCAGAATATGGAGGCATTAAAACATAATTTTTTATTACGTGGATATTTTAGAAAACTTGAAAAGCAAAAATCAAAGCAATAGAACATCCCTTTTTATTACGCTCCTTTCTCTTCATTCTGTATTTTTTTTAACAGGCAGATATTTGAAAAATTTTGCTATTTATTTTCTACTCATTGTATAAACGACTGTTATTTAAATAAAGCTTTTAATATTTAGTATTAATATTAGCCTGATTTTTCAGCAAAGATTCCGTTGTCAAAAAATATAATATAATTAACCAGAAATAAAAAAGGGCCAGGATAAAAATCCAGCCCCGTTATAATCCAATATCCTATGAAAAACCTATGTAAATGTAGGTGCCCGTTAGTTACTGCTTTATATCCATCATCAGCCAAACCGGTGATTCTAATCATTAAAGATGAAGGTCTAAAAAATGACTTATACCATGGTGGATTTCGCTAATGGATGAAATAATAAAAAAGGTTGATAAATGATCAATTTTTTGCAGCTCATTTTAAATTGGAAATAAAAAAGGGCCAGGATAAAAATCCAGCCCCGTTATAATCCAATATCCTATGAAAAACCTATGTAAATGTAAATGCCAGATCGTTATCCCATGATAGCTGTCATCATCCTAACCGATGATTGTAATCCTTCAGCATAAAAGGGAGCTATGCATTTTTTCTCCTTTGACAAATGTCATTAAAACCGCTGAGTATGGTCATTAACAAATAAAAGGCCTGGCATTATCTTGCAATTATTAATAACCATAAAAATTTATTTTATGAACACTACAGCTAAAATGTTAACAGCCCTTGCAACCGGTGCAGCCGCCGGTGCTATTTTAGGTATTTTATTTGCGCCGGATAAAGGCAAAGAAACAAGAAAGAAAATTACTGACCAGGGGAAGAAAGTGGCCGACGAAGTAAAATATAATTTTCTTAAAGGGAAAGACAAGTTTAATGACTTTACATCTAATGTAGAAAAAACTGTAAAAGAAAAAGCAGCGTCATTTGTTTAAATTAGTCCGGGCAATTAAAGTTGCGTTCGATAGTGTATGAACTGTTGAAAGGAAAAGTATGTGCCAAAAAAGACCAACTTTTAACACAGCATTTTCGGTAAGTTAAAATTGATTGTGTGAGGGTAAAAAAATACCCCGTCATAAAGGATGGCGGGGTTTAAATCCACGGTCAACCATTTTAATGAGATTGGTCAACGGTAATAAATTAGCGAACCGCCAAAACCCTCTTTTACTTTTCAGGGCTTTGAGTTCCTTCCTTTTGCCTGAAATAAAAGGTAAAAAGATATAGCATCAGGCGGATGATTTCATAGGAGCACCAGCGGATAAACTGTTTGAAAATATTGGTACTGCTGGTATGTTTTTCTTGTGTAATGGCTATACAATCATTTTTAATTATAGCTTCCAGTTTTTTTTCTGTCTCTATAGCAAAATGGGCATTGCGCACATCGAGGTTTAATTCAATACTTGCATAAGCGCTTATATTATTGATATTATACGAACCAATGGTTAACCATTCACTATCGCATATAGCCACTTTTGCATGCAGTATGGTGGGTTGATATTCATACAGTGCTATTTTATTTCTCAGCAGCCAGTCATACATCCAGCGTTCTGCATATTTAGACATCAATATATCCGAAGGCCCGGCAGTAATCACTTTTATTGTTACCCCTCTTTTTGCTGCATTTTTTAACCGCCGGCGTATCATTTTACCCGGTAAAAAATAACTGCACAGAATGGTAATATGTGACCGGGCATTTAAGAACATTTCATTGTAAGTTGCTGAAACTTCATTTTTTCTCCTCACCCAATCATTTCGCCGCATTCTTACCATGCATGTTTCATCTTTACTAAAATTAAAATGAAGTTTATTTTCTTCACAAGGTGTAATTCCCATATCTGCCGGATATCCATTCCATGTTTTCCAGCAAAGAATGCAGAGCTCCCTGGCAATTTCTCCTTCGGCATATAATGCAAAATCAAGCCAGGCGGGTTTTTGCGGCATATCATTGTAGCGATTGGTAATATTGATACCGCCCAGTAATGCAAACCTGGTATCTGCCACAAATACTTTGTGATGCAGCCTTCGGCCAAAATAATAGTTTTTGCTTTTTAAAATGGGTTCAAAAAAACGAAAATGTATACCTGCTGTTTTAAGGGTATTAATAAATTTTGCAGACATCACCTGCGATGCATAACCATCTGCCAGTAAATATACCTGCACATTTCTTAAAGCAGCCTTCTTTAATGCTTCGGCAACCTGTCGGCCAGTTTCATCATCCTCAAAAATGTAGGTTTGCAAATGAATACTTTCCCGGGCCTCGTTTATCATATGAATAAGCAGTCCAAAATATTCAGCACCTCCGTGGATAAGTTTTACTTTATTCTGGCTGCTGTAATGAGAAGCATTATTTTGATGTTGCAGCATACTCAGGTAGTGCTATGTTAAGAACAATATGACGTATCTATTTGTGAATGGTGAATAGTAAATGCCGAAATATTGACCATTGACCATTCACCATTGACCATTCACCATTCACCTTTTATTAAGCCAAATTAAACTCACATAAAATTAAGCATACTTATTTGACTGTACTGCATTGATTAGTACTTAATGATTTTTATTTTTCCCATTAAAAAAAGTAGTGATTTTATTTACGCTGTTATTAAGTAAACCTTTGTATAGTTCAAAGGTCTTCTGAATTAGTGATAGGGTTTTCGGTTAAAGAAGAGAAAAAAGGGCAATAAAAAACTGGCTTTTCATTCTCAGGTTCCTGAATTGGCTGTTACTTATAAAAAATTATATTTTGCAGGAATTAGGTGTACAGTTGGTTTTATTTACACGGTTTTATTTGCAGCAAAAAAAGTGGGCGAAATCATCTGTTTTACTGACGTTCATCATTGCTAAATTTTACGGATGGGTTTATTTTCATATAAATATCTTGATTGAGAATTGCCCCAGCGCCTCTATTTGGGTATTTACTTCAGTATAAATATTTCGACCTTTTTATAAAAGCAATGTTATCCGGTTGTACAAAAGTAGCATAAGGATTTTTACCCTTTATTCTTAAAATTATTAAATTATGAAAAAATATTTAGTAGTTTTTGATACAAACAGTATGTCTAAAAGTTCATTGGACTATGCCATACAATTATCGCAATCGGCCAATGCTCATCTTGTAGCAGTTTTTTTAGATGAATTTATTTATGGTACTTATGATGTAACAAGGGTTATAAAAATGGATAAGGAATTTGAATCAGTAATGAAGGAATTTACTGCAATAGAAATAAGAAAAAGAGCCGATGCAGAAGAGCAGTTTCAAAAAGCCTGCACTAAAGCAAATATTCCATTTTCAATTCACAGGGATAAAAAAATAGCCCTTCAGGAACTGAAGCATGAAAGTATGTTTGCCGATCTTATTATTATCAATGCAAATGAAACATTTACAGAATATAAGCAGAATGCGCCAACACCTTTTATGAAAGATTTCTTGGGAGATGTAAAATGCCCGGTACTGGTGGTGCCCAATATTTTTAAATCAATCAATAAAATTGTATTGCTGTATGATGGCGGACGATCGGCCTTATATGCGATAAAAATGTTTAGCTATTTGTTTGAAAATCTTCAGGATTTGCCCGTAGAAGTATTTACGGTAAAAGACGGGATGGATGGCCTGCATGTGCCGGATAATAAGTTGATGAGGGAATTCGTTAAAAAACATTTTCCAAAAGCAAAGTTCACTGTTTTAAAAGGAAAGGCAGGCGAACAAATACCAGGTTATTTGCTAAGTCATAAAGAAAACGAACTGGTAGTGTTGGGTGCCTACCACAGAAGTGAAATAAGCAGATGGTTTAAAACCAGTATGGCCGACATCTTGATGAAGTCACTGGAGACACCATTGTTTATTGCTCATAATTAGTAATGCTAAATCGCCCTGTTTATATAATTTAAACCTCTTAAAACTTTTACCAATGAAAAAAATATTAGTACCTGTAGACTTTTCATCCTGTGCAAATAATGCTGTTGATTTTGCTGTTCAATCTGCCAAATATCTTCCGGTAGAAATTACCCTGCTTCATGCCTTTGAACTAACAGGTAACGTTTATACAGATTATATGGGAGTGAACCAGGAGTTTAATCAAACTCTTTTGGATAAAGTAAAGGAAGAATTATTTAGCCTGGAAAAAAGTATTAAAGCACGGGAAGGGTTGATTGTAAAAACAGCCATCTATAAAAGCAATGTAAAAGAGGCAATCCTTGAGGCTTGCGCAGAAAATAATATTGACCTTGTTGTAATGGGAACATTGGGCGCAAGTGGTTTAAAAGAAAAATTATGGGGCAGTAAAACGGCTTCTTTAATTGGAGACAGTAAAGTGCCTGTATTGGTAATTCCATGTAACTATAAATGGCATAAACCTAATAAAATCCTGGTGGCTACCAATCAATTTGAGAATGACCCAACTATATTGGATTTTCTTTTTGAGCTGGCCAGCTTATACCAGGCCAGGGTACAGGTAGCCGTATTTACTGATGAAAATGATGATAATGCAGAAGCCTTTCTGGAGCATGGCCGTAAAATTCCTGCCTACGAAAAAATGCTGAAAGAACAGTATAAAGAAGATACCATTACTGCTATTCATCTTTATGGCAATGAGTTTGAAGAAACCCTGCATGACTATATCAAAAAGTATGAAATAGATATTCTGGCAATGGTCACTTATCCAAGAAGCTTTTGGGACAGGATATTTCATCCGAGTATTACAAAACGAATAAGCTACCATACTGATATTCCTTTGCTGGCAATCCCTGCACGCAAAGATTATTAGCAAAGCATCCTTAAACTATAAATAAGAAAAGGATATAAGTATCCACAGACTTTTCTCCTGCTTGCGGAAAGGCATTTATTTTTGCTTTGGATTTGGCTTCTTTTGCCGGAGGAGGCATGAGCACCTGTTATGCTACATTAATAATTATTACCAATTAGGAATATTTCTACCATTGTTTGTTTTAAAACAAGTTTTTACTGTGTTGTATAAACATTAAATCATGATATCTATCAGCTTTACTGCCAACCACACTCATTTGTAATAATGCCGGTGTGTAATTATTTTACTGTTTAAATAGCAGGCTCCATTTTAAACTGAATATCATGAAACCGATTATAAATCATCGTCATTTCAGCATGGCTGTGATGATGCATATCCTCTCCGTTTTTATTGTTTTGCTGCTCACTGTTAATACTGCCGGGGCACAAAAAAAATGGTGTGCAGAATTACGGAGCGGCGTTAATTTTCCTGCTAAAGAACTGGGCGATGCAAACCTTAAAACCGGTTTCGGATTTGAAGGCAACATAACATACAGGATTATTCCAAATCTTGCTGCATATGCCGGCTGGGGTTGGAATCAATTTTCTGCCAACCAATCTTTTGCAGGAAATAACGTAAATTTTGAAGAAACCGGTTATTCTTTCGGGTTAGCTTATTTTCTCCCCATCAAAAATTCAGTTGTTAACTATATGATAAGGGGTGGTGGAATATACAATCATATTGAAACAGAAAACAGCTCAGGAAAAATTATTAATGATACAGGGCATCAATTAGGTTGGAGGTTGGGCACAGGCGTTACTATACCATTAACGAATAATAATAAATGGTTTTTAATACCAGAGGTTAGTTATCGTTCCCTGTCAGGTGAAATTAATATGGGGGATAAAGCTACCCCCGTACAGTTAAGATATGTTTCTGCCGGTATAGGCCTTACTTATGCTTTTTAAAAGTCTTATATAAGTATAGTTTTCTATTTTCTTTTTGATGGCCCATAAAGCTAGCGGCATTTGCCGGCTTACTTCTTAAGTAACGCTTCCTTTAAACAACTATTTAAAAAATCCTTTTCCTACTGCTAACATAGGCAGCTGGTCTGCCTTCTTTTCTATTATACTTTCTTCAATCAATTGGATAGGAAAAAGCAAAACTCACGGGCAATCATTCATTAATAAACGATGATGTTTGTTTGCTGGATTTTTACAGGGTGTTTTGCTTTTGGTACATGTAACCTTAGAATGCCATCGCAATATTTTGCAATGATAAATTCTGAGTCTGAATTGGCAGGTAATATGATATGGCGGTCGAAATAACCATAATTAAATTCCTGTAATTGAATATTTTTATTTTCGGGCACGCTATAATCTTTATGAAAAACCCTGATTGATAATGCATTTGCATCTGTAGTAATAAGAAAATCTTCTCTTTTTACACCAGGCACTGCTATTTCCATTTCAAATGAATCACTCAATTCTGAAACGTTTACGAGTGGGAACAACATTTCTCCCTTATCATAACTTTTTAATGCTTTGCGAAGTTCTTCTTCGCTTAACATAGGCACATAAACCCCTGGATAAATTAAGCCATCAGTAGCCTGTATACTTTTTTTTATCATTTTTAAATTTTTAGCAGGTTACTAAAATACTTGTATGCTATTACGGGTCATATGACGGCGGTTTTTCAGGGAAATGATTTTGGTCATTAAAGTAGCCATACAATTGTTGTAATCTATAATTGTATGCTTTGGCCCAGGTACAGCGTAATTTAGAGAACAAAACTTATAATCTGCTCTGCCATTCTGTATCATTATTTTTACTGATCATAATCATTCATTTAAAAAAATGATTATTTTATTTTTATTTTATTAATCATTTTAAATCTTTTTTATGACTATAGAATTTCATACACAGTATGGGAAAGTGCCTGAACTATTGGTAAATGCTATTAGAAAAGAAGTGCTTGCTATTTCCCGTATTAATAAAAAAATATCAAGGGCAGAAGTGCTGCTAAAAGAAGTGCTAAATATTAATGTGGCAGAAAATAAGTTATGTGAAATAAAACTGGACATTTTTGGCGAAAATATTGCTGTACGCAGCCGTACAGAAAATTTTGAGCAATCTGCAAAAGAGGTGATAAAGAAATTAAAGGGGCTGGTGATGAAGCAGGTAAAAAAGCAAGTTTCGCACCAGACTTTAAGTTCAATTAAGATTAAAGAATTTTGATAATGGGTTGCCTGCTTATTAATTTGCCAATCGGAATTAAATACAGCGGATCCTGCTCTCCTGGCAGGTTGAGGATATGTTTTATTGTGCTATCCTTAAACGATCCCATCGTTATAATATCTACATATAAAGAAACCTCCTGCAGGTAAATATTTTGTGTGGCATTACCTGCTTCCATGTTTACATACCTTGTACCTTTTTCTGAATACATTTTTGTTGTGCGCCTGTATATTAATCCCGGTAATGTGGATATTATTTGTGTTGTAAAAAATGAGATGCCAGCAACATGCTTCTACTTTTTAACCCTTCCACTTTAAATTAGATTTGTTATTTAATGCTAATTAAAAAAGCTGCCTCAATAATCAAACTATTGAGACAGCTACCCAATATTTCCTGTATGTTTCAGTTAAGACAATTATTTTTTTTAATCTTCAAATGCATAGTCAGGAATTTCTACTTCTACCCAACTTTCTACAGTAGTTACACCCGGTGCATTCCACGCTGCAGTTTCAGCATCTTCCTTTTCGGCAACGGAGCGTACTGTTCCACGAAGTGTTACTTTGCTGCCGTTTATTTCAGCCATTACTCTTTCTGAATCAATCGTAGCACTTCTGTGAAATGCCGCATTAATTTTTTCCTGTATATCAGTGGGGGTTACCCTGGGTTTTAGGGTAATTGAATTAATAACAGACCGAACACCCGATAAATGTTCAACGGCTCTTTTGGCGTTGCTGCGTTCAAATTCCCATTCTACTTCTCCCTCCAGCCGCACTACAGCTTCTTCTACTTTTATTTTTATTTTTTCTTCCTTAACAGCAGCATACCATTTTAATGCATTTAATACGGCTTCTGCAATTTCGGTATCAGTTTTTAAGAAACCGGGGGAAATGCCCACCTGTATATCTTCTGCCACTGCTTTTACCCCTGCCACTCTTTTAGCAGCCTTTTCTGCGGTTAACTTTTTAGAAATAGAATCTACCTGGCCCGACAACGTTACAATGCCATTTTTAACTGCCACTCCTATATTGGATGCATTTAAATGCGGTTCCCACTTAATTTCATCCATTACATCTTTTTGAATTTGAAAGTCACTTTTCATGAATTCTACTTTTGTAAGTTTATAAATTATATTTTCGTTTGTAGATACAAAAAAAGTAAAATTCTCACCTGTTTTTGATGAGTATGATCAAAGATTTGATTGATTGTGATCATCATGAACTGTATGGTTTGCTGAGAAAGGCTGGTTAGAAAAGTGGGGATTTATCCTGTTTTTCTTATTCCCCTTAACTGATCAAGGTAGAATACCACTTCATCGTCACTTACCTGTTCAAAATCTTTATAAAACCTGCCTACGCCATAAAATTCTTCCGGTACCAATACAGCTATAACCTCATCTGCTACAGCAGATAATTTTTGCACAGCACTTTTAGATGCTACCGGTACCGCAATGATAATTTTACCGGGATGGCTTTTACGTAAAAAATTTACAGTAGCCATCAATGTATTACCAGTTGCAACTCCATCATCAATTACTATCACCGTTTTACCCCTAAGATTTCTGGGGGCAATATTTCCCATAAATCTTTTTTGCATCTCTTTTAGGCGGGTTCGCACGCTTTGCAATTCTTCCTGTATATATGCTTCCGATACATCTTCATGAGTTTCAATAAAATAATCTGTAAGGCTTGCAGCGCCGATGGCATATTCTTTATTGAAAGGGTGACCGATTTTTTTTGTCAGAATAATTTCTGCCGGAAAACCCAATTCAATAGCTACTACATATGCCACCGGCACCCCCCCTCTTGGTACAGCCAAAACAATTCCCGGGTCGTTTTTAAATTTTATTAATTTGGCAGCTAATAATAAACCTGCTTCTAATCTATTAGGAAACATATGATAAGTTTAGTTTCAGCCAGTTTCTCTCTTTCAACTTTTTTAGATATTTAGAAAACAGGCTGAGATATAAAATCACAGGTAATGTTTTATGTTGCTATGGCAGCTCCTGTTAAATATTTTTGAAACCAGTTGGCTGCAAGGGATGAAACAATTTCCATTTTGCCTGGTTCTTCAAACAAATGGGTGGCACCGGGCACTATTTCTAATTTCTTAATACAGTTAAGTTGTGAATAAGCCTCTTTATTCAGTTGTAAAACTTCTTCATCAAGGCTACCAACAATCAACAAAGTGGGAGCGGATACTTTTGACAGCACATTCATTGCCAGGTCTGGTCGTCCTCCCCTGCAAACTATAGTAGCAATTTGTGGCATGCCCGATGCGGCTCTTAAAGCAGATGCCGCCCCGGTGCTGGCTCCAAAAAAACCGATGCGACAATGTTTAGCGGCTGGGAGTTTTTCCAGCCACTCAGTCGCACCGGCTAATCTTTTGGAAAGTAATGCAATGTCAAACCTGTTATTATAAATTTTATCTTCTTCTTCTGTAAGTAAATCCAGCAGCAATGTTCCAAAGTTTTTCTCCTGCAGGTATTTAGCCACCATGCGGTTGCGTTTACTAAACCTGCTGCTGCCACTGCCATGAGAAAAAATAACAATGGCATCTGCTTTCAACGGAATAGTCAGTGTTGCTTCCACTGTGCCATTGCCAACAGGAATTTTCACTTCATTATTAAAACCTGCATCCATTATTTATTTTTTATCCGGGCAATGCAATAGGCGTTCTGGCCTTAATATTTATTTCATGTTCTGCCAGTTGCGACAAGCGGTCGTCTATTTGTTTTTCACTTACTTCTGCCTCATGAAAAAAAGCAGCTTGTTTTTCCATATCTAAAAGATTGGCAAAAGCTGCGGCAGTACCATAAGTACTTATTTTAAAATGATTGATGGCCTGGATACTGGCCAGCAGGCAGGCATCTTTTATTTCTGTATCTGTGCAGGCAGTCATTTTTTCATTAGCTTCTTCTAAAAACGCCTGCATTATCCTGTTGGTAACACTAAGTGAATTGATTTTTTCTTCCTCTGTAAATTCTTCCAGTTTTAGAATATGGGTTTCTACCAAATCCTGGTATTTCTGCAATAACGTCTTTAGTTTTAATGAACCGGCTATGTTGATCCATTCTGGCAAACGTTGTTTTAAATGGACTTCTGCACTGGTAAATTTGCTTACATCATAATCAAGCAGGTTATGCAATGTGCTGATGTTTTTAATATTTTCTGACATAATAATTGGTTTTTATTATTACAAATCTACCCTAACGGATAGTTGATACTAATGACCATCATCAAGTAAAACCTTGATATTCCTCATTGGCGGTATTTAATGTCTGATGCTGTTCTGCAAATGATTTCTTTAAAGCGTTGTCTGTGGGTGAAGTAATACCTGCTTTAGCCTGTGGTAAAGATAAAAGAAGAAAAAGGGCGGGCAATATGGGATAAATTGTTTTGAGCACATTTTAAATGCTTAAGTAAGTGATCATATTTACTTTTGCTTTTCCGGCTTAAAAATAATAATAGCAATGCAACCATATTTGAAACAACAGTGTCAATAATTATTTGCTGTTAACTCATGGCTTGTGTGTATTTATTGATAGTACAACAATAATTGTATTCAGTTCTATTACCTTTCAAACCTGCCTGTCCATTCCGTTATATTAATCCGGTACATTACGGGTTTATTATTGTCGCATTCTTCCATATCATCCGTTACCTCGTGTTGATGTGAATGAATGAGTTGGCTGGACATTAATGGCATTACACTTTTGTATAAATATTCCCTTGCATTGCTGGCTTCCATTCCATCTAATTCTTCAAATGTGCCAAGCCCCAATACACTTTGCCAATGGCCCAGGCTCAGTATCATATCCACCTGGAAACATACAGATGGATTTTCTCTCATGATATTAATTTTCATTCCCGGGTGGCTTTGTCCATATATATCTTTCCCGTCATAAAAATAAATAACCGGAATAATATAGGGTTGCTTTCCATTGATACATCCAATGCGGCCAACCGATTGGCTGATCATTAAATTATTTATCTGCATTTCATTTAATTCTCCTAACATATATTTTATTTTAATGTTAAAAAAGTGTTTAACTGCTGCTTTATATTTTTAAAAGAATACCTCTCTTTTTTTCGATGTCCAATGTTGGTTATACATTAATCATTGTTAAGTTAAGTTGGATATGGCTGCTAACATGGAACTGAGCAAACCTTTCTTATCATCTATCCATTTTATTTGTGTTTCAAATAAAAGCGGAATTGTTTTTTTTATTGTTTTCCATTTAGGTATGTGCAATAAAAACAGGAACATGATGTTCTTCAATCAGCTTTTCAACAAAACTTTTGTTAATAGCAGTAGACAGGCCGGAGCGGCCATAGGCACCACTGATTATTAGAATGTCATTTTCTTCTTTTGCCCAATCTGCAAAATATTTTCTTCCGTTAAAAGACAGTTTTTCAAACTGCAGGTTGCTGAAATGCCGGCCTGCATATTCTTCTATATACATCATATCCGGCAACTCATCATCATGCCCTGGCTTGCTGTACACAATTTTTGTTTCCAAATGGCTGTATTGTGGAAAAAGGTTGCAAAATTGTTTTAAAGCAAACAAGGATTCTTTCTTACCGTCATAGGCAAATACTATTTTTTTTAAGGGTTTATATATTTCAGGAAACAGCATTACCGGGCATTCAGACTTATGAATAGCCCGCTGCATAAAACTATTGGGCTCTGTCATATTTATATTTGTGCAGAACAATTCTTCACTCATTACCATCAGGTCTGCAAAACGTGTCTCCTTTAGCAGGTCATCCATCCCCCAGTTATTACTGTCTTCATGCACCCTGTATTCGATGCCATTGCGCTGGCACATTTCCTCAAACAGATGAATCGTATTTTTAAATTCAACCTTTTCCTCTTCCATGAATGCAGTGGTATGGCCGGCAAAGGTTGCAAACAGGCCTGGTAACATTTCCACAAAATGAATTGATTGAAGAAAAGTGCCGGTTAGCAACAGGGGTTCTGTTTTTTGCAGTTCCTTCACAAATTCAAATGCAGCTTTTGGAAAATTATTTCCATCACATGCAAAAATTATCTTTTTCATAATGCTGCTTTATAAGTTAGTTCAAACCCATACCCGCATTAATGCTTCTATAAAATTATCACCTCTAATGGCGGCAGCCGATGATAGCCGCCATCAATTACAATGATGTTTATCAGTATTTATTGTAACGGCACTCAGTTCATTTAATGTTATTGCAGCTTAGCTTTGAGTTAAGCCATTTTAAAAAAAATTATTTTGTCATCATTAAATATCTGGATGTTTCTGGCAGGGTTAGGTTTGTTCTTGTATGGTATCAACCTTATGGCACAGGTAACAAAAAGGTTGGCGGGCCGTTCTTTTAAATTATTCCTCCGGCACAATACCAAAAGTCTATCTAAAGCAATTTTGGGAGGTACGGTTATTACCGGAATCATACAAAGCAGCTCGGTGGTTATATTAATGCTGATGTCTTTTATAAGTGCTGGTATTATCACATTCCGTAATGCTTTGGGTGTTTTAATTGGCTCTAACCTTGGTACAACCATTAGCAGTTGGTTTTATGCAACTGTAGGGTTTAAATTCAATATTCTTTCTTTTTCCATGCCCATTATTGCAATTGCCGGCATTTTAATGTTTTTTACAGAAAAAAGAAGGCAATTATATGATACCCTTTATTTTATTTTTTCAATTGGGGTACTGCTGCTTGGGTTTGGTTTTATGCAGGATGGGGCAGACCAGTTGGTTGCAAAATTTAATTTGGCCGCCTACAACAATTACAACCTGATTTTTATTTTATTGACAGGTTTTATTATCACAGTCATCATACAATCAAGTTCTGTAACGGTTGCCATTGCCTTAACGGCGCTTAATGCACAGGCCATTACTTTTCCTGCAGCAGCCTGCGTTATAATTGGTTCGGAAGTGGGAACCACTATTAAATTTTTGATTACAGGATTAAGGGGCAGTTCCGAAATAAGAATGCTGGCATGGGGAGATTTTATCTTTAATGTTTTTACGGTCGTAGTTTCATTTGTGTTTCTATCATGGATCATCTATTTTATCCGGGATATGATTGGCATAAGAGATCCTTTGATAGCACTTGTTTTTTTTCAGTCATTCATTAATTTTTTAACCATAATCCTGTTTATACCCTTTATCAATTTTTTGTCTCGTGGGTTGCAGAAAATGTTTGGCAAAACAGAAGCGGTTATCGGGAATGGTTTTAACCTTGACCTGCCGGTAATACCCAGCCTTAGTGCCGCTATTTTAAAAAAGGCCGGTTTTGCTATTTTGAAAAGAGTGGTTGATTTTCATGAAAAGATATTTGGAGTTGCTTCACCGGTAGATAGCCCTGCATTTTTGCCTAAACTAAAATTATTTATGAGGGTGCATGGTACTACGGACAAAGAATATAATCGCATAAAAGAAATGGAAGGTGATCTTTTAAAATACTATACAAAACTGCAAAAAGATGACCTTGCAAAAGAAGATTATGAAAATGTGAACAGGTATCTTACAGCTATAAGGCATGCAATACATGCTGCAAAATCTGTACACGACATACTTCATGACCTGAAGTTATTTCAATCCTCTGCCAATAATTATTTATTCTGCAGGTATGCTTTATTGCAGAATGACTGGATAAAATTTAACGCACAGTACCAGGAGTTGCAGCAAGAACAAAATGAACTGCATTTAAAAGCAGGATTAGAAAAAACTATGGATGTTGTAGTACAACAATTTCAACTTTATATGGATGAAATTGAGCAGCAATTAGCAAACCAGGACCTGGATGAACAGGATATATCTACTTTACTAAATGTGCACCAGGAAATCCTGTCATCTCAAAAAGCATTGTTAAGGTCCCTGGCATTATTAAAACTCAAAAAAGATGGATCAGAAAACCTGGTTAAATATGCTTTATAGGCTGAAGGCTACTCCTTAAATTGCTGCAAAACTCAAAAGTATAAAG
>Ga0335397_10001561_pt1 | contig 31243 bp, 29 predicted proteins | sample MAT04_FD_205740 | JGI IMG/M metagenome (GOLD analysis project Ga0335397, IMG submission 205740) | Freshwater microbial communities from Lake Fryxell liftoff mats and glacier meltwater in Antarctica - MAT-04 (spades assembly) (version 2) ... | reverse complement strand
CTCGCGACGTTGGGGATCGATCATCTCGATGTCGGTGAGGGCATGATCTACCTTCGCTGACATGTTGGATCAGATCGTTCGGGAAGCAGCACGCCGCTTCGAGGAACGACTCGCCTATGTCGGCTCCGACGGCCCCTTGAGCTATCGCCAACTCGACGATCGCAGCGACCGGGTCGCTGGCGGTTTCACCGAGGTCGGCGTCGGACTCGGATCGGTCGTCGCGCTGACCCGAGCGAGCGACGCCGACTATCTCGTGACGCTCGCCGCCATCTCGAAAATCGGTGCCATCTCCGTCGGGATCAACCCGTCGCTGGCTCCGGCCGAACAGGAGGCGTTGCTGGGGTTCCTCGAGCCAGATCTGGTTGTGGGCGCCGACACCGAATTGCCTGATGGGCGCGCTGCACCCTCGCTCGCTCCAGATCCAGATCGAATCGCCACGATCGTGTGCACCTCCGGGACCACGGGTCGACCGAAGGCCGCCTGGTTTCGAAGTCGCGAACTGGCCGCTGTCCGAGACATCGATCTCGGTGAGGGTGCGGCATCGTGGGGCGGCGGGGGGCCCATGTTGGCGTCCACCCAGTTCAGCCACATCGGCATCAGCACGAAACTGAGCTGGTATCTGCAGACCGGCAGCACGCTGATTCGGGTAGAACCATGGCGAGCCGACGACGTGCTCCGCGCGGTATCGGAGTACCGCATCAGTTCCATCGGCGGGGTCGCACCGCAAATGGCGCTCCTCCTGCGCTCGCCATTGATCGATTCGCTCGACCTGTCATGTGTGACGTCGTTCATCGTCGGTGGTGCGCTCTCCACGCCGTCGCTGGTTGAGCAGATCACGCTCCGCTTCAATGCCTCCTATTCGATTCGCTATTCGTGCACCGAGTCGGGAGGAGTCGGCCTGGGAACCAATCCGTCGGGCGGAGTCGACGAGACCACGGCGAGCATCGGTCGACCACGGCCAGGGGTGGAGGCGCGCCTGATCGATCCGACGAACGGGGCAGTGCTCCCCGATGGAGCAACCGGCGAGCTCTGTGTTCGTAGTGCCGCGCAGATGGTCGGTTATTGGAAGGCACCCGAGGACACCGCTCGAGCACTTCGAGACGGGTGGATCCACACGGGCGACTTGGCGCGCCGCGAGCCGAACGGGCTCTATCGCCTCCGTGGTCGAATCAAAGAACAGTACGTTCGCGGCGGGTACAACGTCAGTCCGGCAGAGGTCGAAGCGGTGTTGTCGAGCCATCCGCTGGTGCGCGAAGTCGTCGTGGCGCCGAGAGCAGACGACGTCATGGGCGAAGTGGGCGTCGCCATCGTCGTGCCGATGGAACCTGGCCAACCACCCACGCTGGAAGATCTCCGCACCTTCGGTGCCGAACGGCTCGCCACTTGGAAGTTGCCCGAGGCCATCGTGGCTGTCGAGGCGCTCCCGCTCACCGCCATGCAGAAACTCGATCGGGCAGCGGCGGCTCGCATCGCCCGGTAACTTCTGCCCATGGCCGACGACGTCTTTCCCGATCGCGACATGGACCATGTCGACAAGATCGCGTGGGTTGTCGAGACCAACGGTTGGTGCGCCGAGCCGGTGGCGGCGACCGAGGATCCCCCACGGCCGGGATACACGTACTCGATCGGTTTCGAGACCAGTTACGACCATCCTGAGGTCGCCATCTTCGGGCTGCAACCCGTCGCCGCTCGAGGCCTCATGGAGATGATGGCGGAGTATCTCGGAGCCGGCGGCCATCTACCCGAGGGAGTGTTTGTCGGGTTGTTGGACAACGAGTTGCCGTCCGCGCTTCTTCCGATGCCAGCTGATGAGATCGAGGAGCTCTTCGATGGGGCCTCCGCTTTCCACCGCGACGCTCACTTTCGAGTGAGCCAGTTCGTGTGGCCTGACCGCAACGGGCTGCTCCCCTGGAACGAGGGCTACGACGAACGGCTGCGCCTCGCGCAGCCAGTCATCGGGCTGCTCCCCTCCGAGGCCGCCTGACCCAGAACGCCAGAACGCCTTGGGTGTCCGAAGTCATCGGCCGATGGCGACGAGTGCCAGGGCAACGGCAGCCAACAGCAACCCGATGATCTGGGCGCGCGCCATCCGTTCCCCCAGCCAGATTCTCGCCAACACCACCGTCGACGCCGGATACATCGAACCGATCACGGCAACGATGCTGAGCAGGCCTCGGCTCAGGGCCACGAGGTACAGCGCGTTGGCGCCGATGTCGCCGACACCCGCCACCGAGATGGCCGGCCAGGAACCTTTCGAGATCCGGAACGTCCGGCGGCGAAGCACGATCATTCCGCCGACGAACGACAGCGACCCGACGCGGGAACCGACGAGCGGCCACAGACCCGAGCCGTTCTCTGCAGCGCTCAAAAACACGAAGAAGAGACCGAATCCGGTCCCCGCTATCAACGAGGAGACCAGCGTCGACCGCGCCGCCGACCGGTGTTCGTCGTTGCGCTCGCGTGCCACCAGCCCGATGGCCGGCAATGCGACGACGAGTCCCATCCACGCCAGAGCTCCCGGTCGATCGCCGAGTCCGACTCCGACGACAAGCGGCAGCGCTGCGCTACACAGCGCGGTCACCGGCGCCACCACTGACATCGGCCCCGCAGCCAGCGCCGGATAGAAGAACGACAACCCGAGCCCTCCAGCTGCTCCACCACAGACACCCCATCCGATGTCGGACCATCGTGCCGTGCCCTCTGGCCACACGATCATGGCGATCGCCAACGCCACGACACCGAGGCACTGGGATACGAACGTGACGATCAACCCATCGTTCTTCTTCGACGCCAGTCCCCCAGCGAAGTCCGCCGTGCCGTAGACGATGGAACTCGCGGCAGCGAGCAGGGGGGCGTCGGCACTCACTGCGGCATCGTAGGAGCACCCTGCGTCCCCGGGCACATCTCTGACCCCCCACCCCCCACACCTGTGCTGGCGTTTCTTGAAGGGTGTGCTCAGGCGACGAGACCGACTGCCGATAGGTGGGTGTGGAACTCGCCGTCACCGCGCTCATCCTGATCCTCGGAATCGTTGCCGGATGGCTGAGCGCTCAGCTCGTCCACACCTACGCCGAGGAACCCGAGACCGAAACCGCTGTTCGGTGCGATGCCAGGTGTCCTCACTGCTCACATGTCCTCACGCTCGGCGATACCGCACCGCCACGGTGGTGGATCAAGAACCGTCTGTCGTGCCCACATTGCGCACACTCGCTGCCGCTCACCTGGTTCGCCACGCAGCTCGCCGTGCCCGCACTCTGTCTCGCCATGCTCGGCACCTGGGGCTCGACCTATGTGTTGATCCCCTTCTTGTGGTTGGTCCCGGTGCTGGTGGTCGCTGCCATGGTCGACATTCGGCTCATGCTCATCCCTCGCCGGGTCGCCTGGATCGGATTCGGAGTCGGTGCAGCGCTCATCACGGCGGTGTCCGTGGGCACGGGGAGTCCGGATCTCCTTCGAGGCGCGTTCCTCGGGGCAGTCGGCTACTTCGGTCTGTTGTTCATCGTGTCGATGATCAGCCCGGGCGGCATGGGCTTCGGTGACGTTCGGTTGTCACTCCTGCTCGGGTTGTATCTGGGATGGACGAGCATCCTGTTGCCAGCAGTCGGGCTCATCATCGCGTGTGTACTCGGTGTGATCCTGGGAGTCGGCGTACGCATCGCCACCAAGGGTGCACAGCGGCACTTTCCCTTCGGTCCCGGCCTGGCGCTGGGAACAATCCTGGCGATCTACTTCCACACCGCAATCATCAACCAGCTGATCCCGCCAGTCTGAACGCTGGAGCGTCAGCGTCCCGATGGCACCGTGGTCGTCGGGATCGCAGGAACTGCTGTCGTTGTGGAAGTCGTCGTCGCCACCTCGTTGGCGAAGAACGGCGCAATGGCGTCGAACACCATGTCGCTGAGCTCCTCGAGACATTCGCTCGTCAGGTGCACTCCATCGGGCCGGCGGCAACGGACTGGCGCCTTGCCATCGAGCTCCAGGAAGTCGGAGTACGCGCCATCTGGGCCGGCCAGCGCGGCCTCGGCATCCACGACGCTCACCCACTGACGCGACGCCGCCTCGTCCCGAACGATCTGGTTGATGATCTTCGCCGTGGCACCCAACTCCGGATCTCGCACGAGGGGAACCTCGACCCACACCAATCGGTGCTGACCGTTGTTCACGAGATCCATCAACCCAGCGACCCGTCGCCGGTACTCCTCGCTCCACTCCGGCGTACCGATTCGGGCCACCGCGTTGCCCAACCGATCCTGGAGCGTCTGATCATCGTTGCTGCCGGTCATGAAGACGACCGCGTCGACGTCGTCGTCGGCCAGGAACTCCTGGATCCGTGCTGGCCAGTTGTAGAAATCGGGCCGAGCCAGGCCGGTCGATACCTGTCCCTGTTGGTAGACCGAGATGGTCGGATCCTTTGCTTTGCGACTCTTCATGGCCAGTCCGAGGTCCTTGGACTGGCTGTCGCCGAAGACACCCACCCGCAAGGGCGCGGTTGCCGAGATCACCCGGGGCGGAACCGTCGTGGTCGACCCCGACGCCGGCGGCACGGTGACGGGTGGGAACTGGATGTCCGGTTCCACGTCATCGCGATGCAACGCGCCGTTGGCCCAATCCAGTGGCCGATTCAACGACAGGAGATTGGCGAGCCGGTCGATCCCGTTCGCCGCCGGGAGATAGATGTCACGCTGCCATCCCCGCTCGTGCCCTCGAGCTGCCTTCACCAGGCTGCCCGAAGCCAGCAGCGAGAACAACACCAGCGACACGACCGCCGCCTTCCACGCCGTCATGGCCTTCATGCCATGACGTACCCGCGGCGCGGCGACCGGCTCGTCGTTGCTCGATGGAGTGGTAGCAGTCATCAGAACTGGAAATAGATGAAAGGGGCAACGCCCTGCGGACCAAGGATGTCAACGACCAACAGCACCAGCGCAAAGCCGACGCCTTGGACGACGGGCGGGAGCGACGACACCCGCCATTCGAGGGTGAGGCCAACCCGTTGGGGAAGGTACTGGACACCGATAGCCGCGAGAATCGTGACGAGAATCAGCGGCGTCACCAACTCGGGACTACCCCACGCGGTCAGCGCCCGCCACAGCACGGTGCCAGCGGTGGCAAGGCTGTCGGATCGGAACAGCACCCACCCAATGGCCACGAAATGGAAGACCATCGCTCGTCCCACCCAGGGGCTCCGCTCGCGTCTCGGCGGCAGAACGTCGTTCGGTTCGGCCATCACGAAGTCACCACCCTCGCCAATCACCGGGACCTCGCCGACTGTTGATTCGAGGCCGAGTTCGCTGCGAAGCCGTGAGAGCTTCGGCGCACGATCGGCGCGCTCGTTCCGTGGGACAGTCGCTCGCTCACCTACCCAACGCTCCACACCCAACCCGATCCCGTGGTACGCACCCCAGATCACGAAGGTCCATTCGGCGCCGTGCCACAACCCGCCCAACAACATGGTGAGAAAGAGGTTGCGGTAGATCATGAAGTGACTCCCGCGGTTGCCGCCGAGGGGGATGTAGAGATAGTCGCGGAGCCAGCGCGACAAGGTCATGTGCCATCGGCGCCAGAAGTCTTGGATGGTCGCGGCGGTGTAGGGCCGATCGAAGTTGTCGGGGAACTTGATCCCCAACAACAGCGCCGAACCGATGGCGATGTCGGTATAGCCACTGAAGTCGGCATAGATCTGCACTGCGTAGGCGTAGATCGCGACGATGATGTCGATCGATCGGTACGCGCCGGGTGCACCGAACACCGGATCCACGATCGCCTGCGACAGAAAGCTGGCGACGATGACCTTCTTGATGAGGCCGCGTGCAATCAGTCGGGCTCCCCTCGTGGCATCCACGGCGTTGGGGTTGGGGAGTCGCTTCAGCTGTGGGAGGAACTCGGATGCTCGGACAATCGGTCCTGCCACGAGGTGAGGAAAGAACGAGAGGTAGAGCGAGAAGTCGATGACGTTGGCCGGTTCGATCTCCTGGCGGCCGAGATCAATGATGTAGCTGATGGCACAGAACGTGAAGAACGAGATGCCGACCGGGAGCGTCACCTCGATCAGCAGTGGGGTCGGTGCCAGATGCAGGGGCGAGAGCAGCGAGATCAGCGACTCGACGAAAAACCCGTAGTACTTGAAGAAGCCGAGCAGTACAAGGTTCGCGGTGACCGCAACTCGCACCCACCACCGGCGGCGATCGTCCGACGGCGCCCGGGCAATGCCATATCCCATCACGGTGTTGCCGACTTGGGAGGCGGCCAGCAGCAGCAGAAACGTGGGGTTCCACCATCCGTAGAAGATGTAGCTGACCACCAGAATGAAGGGCTTCCAGAGCCTGGGTCGTGGGCGGAGCTTCCAGCTGACGCCGAGGACCAGCACGAAGAAGATGGCGTAGGTCAGGGTCGGGAACAACATCGCCGACTCCTTTCACGCCAGAGGTCAATCAGCCTCCCCTTACCTAGTCGCTCGCATGAGGCAGGTGGGTGATGGGCGACGCCTTCGAGGCCGCTGGAGACAGCAGTCGGCCACAAAAACAGCTCAGCCGCCCGAGGGCGGCTGAGTTCCGGGTGGAGGTGATGGGAATCGAACCCACGACCTCTTCGATGCGACCGAAGCGCTCTAGCCAACTGAGCTACACCCCCGGGAAGAAGTGATGACCTTAGCCGGGCCCGCAGACCTCACCAATCACGTCGAGTGGGACAGCGACGCTGCTCGATTCAGCGGGACGCTGCTCGATTCAGCGGGACGCTGCTCGATTCAGCGGGACGCTGCTCGCCGCTGCGTCGAGTACGACGCCAACGACACCTGTTGCGCCGGGAGATACGAGACCTCGGGACGAACTCGTTCAGATCGACCAGCGAGAAGGACGAGCCCGAGATAGGAGATCAGCAACAGGTCAACCACCAGGTGGACGTAGAGCATGGCACCACCGAAGGTGAACATGGCAAGCAGGCTCAGGAGGGCCAGCGCGCCGAGCCCCACGATGATGTCCTGGCGACGTTGCGCCGCCGTTGATGGAGCGAGAACCGGAGATGCTTGGCGCTGCTGGACGGGACGTCCGGAACGTTGCTGGCGTTGAGCGAAATCGAGCACATTCGAGCGAGCATCGACGGTTGATCGCGACGTCTGAGGCGCAGCCACTCGACCCGACAAGGCCTGGCGTTGGCTGGGTGGCGTGAGGTCGCGACGAGGGGCGTGTGTGCTCAACGGATTGGTCTGCTCGAGCATCGAGAGATGCCGGCTGAAAGTGCCGATGGAATCGGCCGAACGGCGAATCTGGAATCGGCGCACAAAATCCGGGAGGAGCACAAGTGCCCACATGACGGCTAGACCGACGAGTACAGAGATCTGCACGATCGAATCACCGGTTCCTTTCTTCAGCGAACGCCAACAGTTGCCATCCCTGGAAAGCTGTTTGACGGTTCGATGTCATTCGGGAGTCAGTTCCTTGTCAGCACCGTGACGAATCAACAACAGGAGCTGCTGGTCATCGAGGAGCGTTGGACGGAACCCTAGTGGGGATGGGGCTGCCCGTCGAGGAGTCACGCTAGCTCACGCGAGCACTATGTGACGAAATCGTTACGAACGTCACAGTTGCCTCGGCATAGCTCCCGGGTGAATCGGCCCACGCCAACCACCGCAGGCGTTCGGGCTCCCACCACGAGCGGCAAACAAGCGTGCGTGGCAGCCAACGTCGTCTCCACCACATACGCCGCGTCGTTGCAGCGGGCTCGGTCAGAGTCCGAGCTCGGCGATCTCCTCGAGAACATCAGGTCGTCGATAGGTGCCAGAGCGACCGCCCGTCTTCTCCCAGAGGGTGATTTCACCGATCACCATGGACTTGTCCACCGATTTACACATGTCGTAGATGGTCAGGCACGCAATCGTGCACCCAGTCAGCGCTTCCATCTCGACGCCCGTGCGATCAACCGTCTCCACCGAGATCTCCGCCTCGATGAAGGTGTCCTCGATCCGGAAGTTCACGAGCACCGCTCCGACGAGGAGCGGGTGGCACAACGGAATCAGATCCGCACATCGCTTGGCAGCCTGGATCCCCGCCACTCGGGCGACCGACAGCACGTCGCCCTTGTTGATCGAGCCGCGCGCCACCAGCGAGGTGGTTTCGGTGCTCATCGTCACCCGCCCACGTGCGAGTGCCCGCCGGTGAGTCGGTTCCTTGGGCGTCACATCGACCATGCGTGCGCGGCCGAGTGGATCGAGATGGGTGAGACCCCGTTCAGTCATGACCCAGATCGTACTCGGCGGCATTCGACCCACATCGAGAACTGGAAATCGGCCCCGCTCAGCCGCCGATCTGGCTCATCGATTTCGACGGACGGATGAAGTTGACCTGCCCGATGGCGTGCCCAGCCCACTTCTCCATGACGTTGCCAGCAATCGCGGCGGCGAGTTCGTCGTCGGTCGCCTCGGAACGCACGATTGACCGGAGGTCGGTCCCATCGAGTGCGAACAGACAATTCCGGAGGCCACCCTCCGCCGTCAGCCGCACTCGATCGCACGACTCACAGAACGGTTGCGTCACCGATGCGATCACACCGACATGTCCCCCGCCCTCGAGCCCATCACGATCGAGCCCGTCGGCATCGGCGTAGCGAAAGCGCTCAGCCGGATCGTGTCCACGAACAGTCGACTCGATGGGAAACACCTCCGAGATCGCTGTGAGAATCTGCTGCTGGGTCACGACACGTTCACGTTCCCAGCGACCATCGGCGTCGAGTGGCATGAACTCGATGAAACGCATCTCCACGCCGTGTTCACGACCGAAACGCGCCAACGCCACCACCTCGTCCTCGTTCACCCCTGCCATCACGACACAGTTGACCTTGACGGGATCGAATCCAGCGACGACCGCCGCATCGATCCCCGCCAGCACCGCGTCGAGTTCGTCGCGTCGGGTGAGCTCGATGAACCGATCTCGTTGAAGTGTGTCGAGGCTGATGTTGATGCGCCGGATGCCAGCTGCTCGCAAGGCATCGGCCTGCTGAGCCAACGTCGCCCCGTTCGTAGTGAGCGCCAGATCGACCGGTTCCCCGGCGATGGTCCGTAACCCTGCCAACTTGGCCACGAGCACCGGCAGATGCGCTCGCATCGTCGGCTCACCGCCCGTCAGACGGATCGAATTGATCCCCTGCCGCTCCACCATGACCCGAGCAATTCGCTCGATCTCTTCGAAGGTGAGCACCTCGGCTCGTGGGATCCACTCCATTCCCTCGGCGGGCATGCAATAGGTACACCGGAAGTTGCATCGATCGGTCACGGAGATCCGCAGGTCGCGATGAACCCGGCCGAACGTGTCGACCAGGCTCACGAGTCACCGCCAAAGGTGGCCAATCCGAGCGGAATGACCTCGACCCGTCCACCAGCGACGATGCCGTCGCCATCAGGTACGACCGCCAATGCATTGGCCGCCGCCATTGCGGCGGAGTGATGAGAGCCCTGGCCGCCAGCACTCCGAACGGTGAAGCCGGACTCGTCGATGTCGAGAACGGCGCGGTCGAAATGGATCTTGCCGTCGGGTCGCCGCTCGATTCCATCGGTGCTCGTGGCGGCGATTCGTCGCCGGTCCAACTGTGCATGGCCCATCATCTTCCGCAGGGCCGGGCGAGCGAACAGCTCGAAACTCACCTGCGACGACACTGGGTTGCCGGGCAACCCGAACACAGGAACGCGACGACCCATCGACTCGATGGTTCCGAACGCCAGGGGCTTCGCCGGCTTGATGGCGATCTGCATCCATCGCATGTCCCCGATGCGATCCAACACTGATTTCACGAAGTCGAAGTCGCCCATGGAAACTCCGCCCGAGGTCACGAGCGCATCGCACGACGTCACGCCGTCACGCAGCGCCGACTCGATCGCCGCCTCATCATCAGCGACGCGACCGAGGTCGATGGCGGTGCAGCCCGCTTGGCGTAACAGACTCACCAGGGCCCGCCGATTCGAGTCACGGATCTGTCCGGGCGCCAGCTGAACATCGCCATCGACCAGCTCGTCGCCGGTGGACAGCACACCGACCTTGACCCGGCGCACCACCGGCACCGTCATTCGCCCGATGGTCGCCGCCAGGCCGACCGCGGCTGGGGTCATGATCGAACCGACGGACAGCGCCAAGTCTCCGACCGCCAGGTCATCACCGGCTGAACGAACCGCCATGCCCGGAGCGACGGCTTCATCGATGGTCACGCGATCGCCATCGACCCTGGTCTTTTCGACCATGACCACTGCGTCGGCACCGACGGGCATCGGCGCTCCGGTCATGATTCGGCTCGCCTGGCCTTCACCCACCGTGACCTTCGGCGCGTACCCCGCTGGGATCGTCTCGACGACCGTCAACGCAACACCCGCTCGCGTGTCCATCGATCGTACGGCGAACCCGTCCATGGCCGAGTTGGCGAACGGCGGGACCCGCTCAGCTGAGATCAGATCCTCGGCGAGCACCAGCCCCAATGAGTCGTCCAGTTTGGCGTGGATCACCCCGAGCGGGCTCACTCCGGCCACCACGTGGGCTCGCGCGTCGCTGAACTGGATCACGAGACCACGCTACGCCAGTCGGCTCTACGAACCTCCAGCGTCAGACGATGCCCTCCCGGCGCACGATCTCGGCGAGGATCTGACGGAACTCGGGACCGAGATCGGGCCGTTCCAATGCCAGCTCGACGGTGGCGCGGAGGTAGTCGATCTTCTTGCCGATGTCGAAGCGACCTTCCTCGAAGATCAAGCCCATCACGGGCTCGTCCTTGATGAGAAGGGCAATGGCGTCGGTCAGTTGGATCTCGCCGCCGACTCCGGGTTGTACGTGGCGAAGTGCCTCGAAAATTCCCGGGGTGAAGAGGTATCGACCGACGATCGCCAAGTTCGACGGCGCGTCTTCTGCCCGTGGCTTCTCCACCACGTCGACGATGTGGCATCGGTCGCCGTCACGCTGGTCGGGGGCGGCGCATCCGTAGGAGGAGATCTCTGACGGCTTGACCTCCATGAGTGCAACCGTCGACGAGCCTGTGGCTTCGTAGTTGCTGATCATGTCGCGCAACAGATGGCTGTCGTGATGCATGATGTCGTCGCCGAGCAACACCACGAAGGGGTTGTTGCCGACGTGCTTGGCCGCCACCGACACGGCATGTCCCAGGCCGAGCGGCTCACCCTGGCGGACATAATGGATGTCGGCCAGATCTGCCAGCGCCTTCACCTGTTCGAGATCGTCGATCTTGCCCTTGGCGGAGAGTTGGTTCTCGAGCTCGACGTTCCGATCGAAGTGGTCCTCGAGACTGCGCTTGTTTCGTCCGGTGATGATGAGAATGTCATCGATCCCGGCCGCCACTGCCTCTTCGACCACGTACTGAATGGACGGTCGGTCCACGACCGGCAGCATTTCTTTCGGTTGCGCCTTCGTGGCTGGCAGGAAGCGCGTCCCCAGTCCAGCGGCAGGAATGACAGCCTTGGTGACGGTGGAACTCACGATGATTCTCCTCTGAAGTGCGCCGGACGCCCGAGCCGTCGACTTCGGGCACCCATCGAACGCTGTCCGCTGCGCGATGTCAATGGCACGGGCCAATGGATTCGGGCCAAGGATACGGGTCAATGTCTCTGGCAGTCCCCACCAGCTTGGCGGACGCAGTCCCAGAATCCTCCCTCGTTCACTGCCCGCTTCCACCCTGGGGCGCTGCACGGGTATCGTTGGCACTCTCACTCATCGAGTGCCAGATTCCACCCACCGCCAGTTCAAGGATTGTTCCATGCCGCTCTACGACTACCGCTGCAAAGATTGCAGTCACGAGTTCGAAGCCCAGCAAGCCTTCTCTGACGACGCGTTGACGGTCTGCCCGAGCTGTGGAGGAGCGCTCCGAAAGCTCTTCGGATCAGTCGGCATTTCATTCAAGGGTTCGGGCTTCTACAAGAACGACAGCCGGAAGGGATCCTCATCGGGTTCGTCGGCCACGGCGTCGACGTCGGCTGATTCATCGTCCAGCCCGAGCAGTGACTCGTCGGGCACCGGCAGCGATTCGTCCTCCACGACGACGGCAACCAAGGAGTCGACGTCCAAGGATTCCAAATCCACCACGGCTCCCGCCACAACTCCCAACCCTGCGCCAAAGCCGACTCCGGCAGCGACATCGAACTGATGAGTCGACGGCGACGGAGCAACGTGCTCGAAGCACCTCCATCACCGCCGGTGCGTCGCGCCATGGTGTCGCCGCGTCGATCGGTGCCAGCGTCGATTCCGCGCCCGCCCTACGCCGTAACCGGAGATCCGGGCCAACGAAGCTCCAGTGCCATTCGCACGCCCGAGGAACTCGTCGCCATGCGGATCGCCGGCAACGTGGCCGCCGACGTGCTGATCGAGGTCGGCCGAGCCATCCAACCGGGCATCACCACCGATGAGCTGGACCGGATCGGCCACGAGGCCAGCATCGCCCGCGGCGCCTACCCGAGCCCCCTCAACTATCGCGGTTTCCCCAAGTCGCTCTGTTCGTCGGTGAACGAGATCATCTGCCACGGGATCCCGGACAGCCGCCGTCTCGAGGACGGCGACATCGTGAACATCGATGTCACGTGCTTCATCGGCGGCGTGCACGGCGACACCAATGCCACGTTCTGTGTCGGCGAGGTCGACGACATCTCGCGGGAACTCATCCGGGTCACCCGCGCCGCCATGCACGCCGGTATCGATACCGTGAAGCCCGGTAGCCGCATCAACGAGATCGGCAAGGCGATCGAAGCCATCGCTCGGCCGCATGGGTTCGGCGTCATCCGCGAGTTCATTGGTCACGGCATCGGTGATCAGTTCCACGGATCGCTCCAGATTCCTCACTACTACGACGCTCGCCATCGGACGAAGCTCGAGGTCGGCATGACCTTCACCATCGAACCCATGATCTGCATCGGTTCTCCGGAGCTGTTCGTGTGGGACGACGACTGGACCGCTGCCACGGTCTCCGGGCAACGCTGCGCCCAGTTCGAACACACCATGGTGGTCACCACGACAGGCGTGGAGATTCTCACGGTTCCGGCCGATGGACCGCCGGCCGAGGAACTGTTCGCCGCATAGCCACGACCGCCGAAACAACTTGCTCACTGCTTCCCCCAACACGACTTCTCCGTCGAAAGCAGCGAACCATGCCAACACGTCCACGCCTCCTGACGATTCCGCGCCATCGAAGCCTCACCGAGACCGTTGTTCGTTGGCGTCGACGACCGCCGGTGAGGCTCGGCGTCATGGGACTCCTGGCCGTCACCACGTTCGTCCTGTCGAACTCGTGGCTCTCGACCGCCCGCGACGGCGCACGCACGTTCGGTCAGGGAGTCACCGTCCTCATCGCCCGCCGCGATCTGCCAAGCGGCACCGAAGTCGGCGCCGGAGACGTCGAGTTGCGAACTCTGCCGTCCTCGGCAGTACCGATCGACGTCGTCGACGAGTTCCCGCCCCAGGGAACTCGCGTCACCAACCAACTCGGAGCCGGCCAGGTGCTCACCCGTGGTGACATCGAACAGGGTCGATCGGCGTTGTCGCTGTTGGTGGGAGCGGACCAGGTCGCCATCTCGCTGCCTCGTCGAGGAGACTCAATCCCCCTCGAACCGCACGACCGCATCGAGATCGTCGGCGCAACATCTGACAGTCCAGCGCGCACACTCGGCGTTGCCACCGTGATCGACGTCACTGACGAGTACGCGACGATCACGGGAGACGTTGACTCGATCGAGGCAGTGGCGTCGGCGCTGGTCGCGGATTCTCGAGGCGACAACCTGATCGTGGTGTTGTTGCCGGGGAGCAGCTGAATCAGCTGTCACCCATCCGGATGGCCAGCGAAGAATATTCTCAGATCAGCGCTCAAGGCGTCCGATGAAGTTCGCAACGACTTCTGAGGAGACCTGGACCATGAAGAATTCCACCCGACAACTCATCGGCGCCCTGGGAGCGACGACCGTGCTGAGCATCGGCATGGGATCGTTCGCGGTCGCCGCAGGCGCACAGGACGTGTCGACGGCCCAGACCAAGCGTGCCGAGCCAACACAGGCCAGCACGCCCGAGCAGCAGGCTGAGCAGGAACGGGCCAAGAAGAAGGTCGAGCAGCCGGTCGAGGCGCAGCCGGTCGAAGCCCAGCCCGTCAGGGATCCCAAGAACCCGGGCGAGCCGAAGCGTGACCAGAAGGTCGACATCAAGGGCTGGAACGAGTGCTACATCAAGCGCGGCGAAGGAGCCGTCACCTCGTATTTCTCTTATGACCTGGGGAGCCCGGCACAGGCGGACCTGGCCGCCGGGAGCGCGTACAACTTCTTCAGTGGCTCGAATCTGCAGGCCAACGCCGGGCAACCCGACACCTTCTACCAGGGCAACCACAGCTTGGCGTTTGCGGTGACATGGAACTCCAATCAGGGCGAACCGACGTGGTTCATCAACGGCCAATCGGTGACCGCCAAGAGTTCCGGCAAGAATTGCAAGGAAGAGCCAGCAGTACCCGAGTTTCCCTTCGCCATCGTCGGCCCGATTGTTGCCGTCCTGGCAGTCGGCGGTTGGTTCGTGATCCGACGCCGCTCGCAGCCGGCCGTCGCCGACGCCGCTGTCTGACCCGGCTCCCGGGGTCGAGCTCCACCGCTCGGCTCCGGGAACGGACAGCCTCGACGAGCGTCCCATGGCAGTTCTCTCACCCGAGCTCCCTCCACAACTGAGCGAACGCACCCGTTCCACCAGCACGCTCCAACTCCGAGTCCGTGGCGCCGCCGTGGTTGGCATCGTGATCGTCGTCCACTGGACGGCGATGCGATACACGCTGGCCGAGCTCTCAGCGGGCGTCGACATCACCTCGCCGGTGATCTTCGTCCCCTTCGTTCCGCTGGCGGCGTTCGCGTGCGCCGCACAACGTTGGCGGGGCACCCCCAACGAGGGATCCAGGGTCGCCCACCGCAGCGCCGACTGGATCACGGCCACGGCACTGTTCGTGCTGGCACTCATCATGACCATCGGTCTGCCACGGGTATTCACGACCGACACCCTCACCTGGCGTGCCGACCTGGCAACCGCTCCTGTCGTCTGCGCACTCGCCGTGACCGTCCTGTTCGGCCTCCGAATGTTGTGGCGCCTGCGAACAGTCATGTGGATGCTGACCCTGATGTCACCCGCGCTCTACCGACCTCTCATCAGCCCCATCCGAATCGGTACCTCGACATCAACGTCGTGGGGCGTGTGGGTGCTCGCACACATCTTGCCGTTCATCAAGGAGACCGAGGGTCTCGATGATGGGCGTCGCGTTCTGATCGCCAACGCCAGCGGCGACATCTCACTGAAGGTCGCCGAGGTCTGCGCTGGCAACGGGGCCGTGCTCGCGGGGATCTTCGTCGCGATCACCATGTGGATGCTGTGTGAGGCGCCGGTGCGAACGAAGTTTCGCTGGTCGCTGGCATGCATTGTCCTCTGTTGGCTCGGCAACCTGGCACGCCTCGCGGCCATCTTTGCCGGCACGTCGTGGATCGGCGAGGACGTCGCAACCGGATGGTTCCACGAAACGGCGGGACTCATCACGCTGTTGCTTTCCCTCGTCGTGTCGCTGGCGCTCGCCGCCCGAATGGGCATCAATCCGCGGCGAAAGGTCACCGGCGCGCCGAACTCCTCGGTGCTCCCGCGTATCAACTGGATCAGCATGGTCGCCATCGTGGCCATGATTGCGATACTCGCACCACGGGCTCACGCAGCGACGACCGATTTCGACCTGCTCGATGGACGCAGTCGAGCGCCATCGGTGTCGGTCTCGGAGGTACTGACCGACTGGTCGGTCGGCAACGCGCCTGCTGGGGTCGGCGTTGCACGACTCGAGGATGTTCGCTGGGCAACGCAGTACTTTGGCGATCGCGCCACATGGCAGAGCTACCTCGTGGGCACCCCGATGACGAATGGCCCGATCGCTGTCGATGTCATTGCCAGCGATGAACCCTCACGCTTCGATACCTACGGACTGTCCGCCTGCTTCGGATTCCACGGCTGGCGAATGACGCTGAATCAAGTGATCGACCTTCCCGGTCAACGGCGAGGCGAACACATCATCTACGAGGTGACCGGCGACGCTGGCCAACAGCAGGCCAAGACCCCGGACGGCGAACAACGCAGCGTTGAGGTTGTCTCGTGGCGACAGGTCCGTACCGACGGCCAGGTCGAGCGAGTCACGCTCCACCAGGAGATCGGCGCAGGCGACCCAGCCACCCTCACGCAGTTGGCGGACCTGGTCATCGAGTCGGTGGACAACACCACAACGCGCGCCGCGACCACGGACGCGACCCCGATCAACACCAGTTCTTCAGGGGGCGACAACTGATGAGCGCAGGTTTCCCCATCAGCGCCCATCACGGCGGCGGCGTGATCGCACTCATCGTCGTCGGGCTCATGGCGCTCCTCGGCGTGCTGTTCGCGTGGCTCGGCACCAGGAGCCTGCCCGACACCGACGACCTCGACGGGGAGGCGGTTGATCGGCCGCGTTCCACCCGACGCATCACTCGTCGCCAGGACGACCGCCGATTCCGCTTCATCCGCTTCGCGTTGCTCCTCGGGTGCTGGATCATTCTGGAGCTGATTCGTTGGTGGCTCTTCACCGACGGTCGAGCACCATCGTGGTGGTGGGAGCGGCTGCTCCAGAACGTTTCGTGGGCCTGGTGCGCAGCGGCCCCGGCGTCGATCGTCGGAGCTGTGTCGCTGGTGTTGCGCAAACGCACGCGCCCGATCGACACCGGCGAGTGGGTCGACCACCTCGTCTGTTACCGAGTGGTATCGCGGGGTCTCAACCAGGCGGCACTGTTGGACACCGTCGCCGCCATTCGTCGCGCCATGACCGAGCGGCCACTGTTTCCGTACCACATCGAGGTCGTCGTCGATCATCCGGTCGAGCTCATTCCGGACACCGATCTCACGGTTCACGTCGTGCCGAAGGACTACGTCACGCCCAACCGATCGAAGTACAAGGCACGTGCGTTGCACTACTCGACCGAAGTCTCGACGATGCCGCCGAGCGCGTGGGTGTTCCACTGCGACGAAGAATCGCACGTCACCGTCGGACTCGTCGGCGGTATCCGCGACGCGGTGGTCGAGGAAGAAGAACGCGCGGCAGACGGCGAGATCCCCCGCATCGGGCAGGGCACCATCCTCTACACCAAGAGCCTCAAGGAACACCCCGTCCTCACACTCGCCGACTCGCTGCGCACCGGTGACGACATCACACGTTTCGCTGCGCAATTCCGCTCCGGGATGATGTTCTGTGGCATGCACGGGAGCTTCATTCTGTGCCGCAGCGACATCGAGACCCGCGTCAGCTTCGACGTCGGTCCCGAGGGATCCATCACCGAGGACGCCTGGTGGGCCTACGAACAGGCTGCCCAGGGTGTCGGCTTCCGTTGGGTCGACGGGTACCTGTTGGAGCAGTCCCCCGAGAACTGGAAGGACTTCGCCAAGCAGCGACGACGTTGGTATTCGGGTCTCTGGAAAGTGGCGCTCTACGCACCGGCCGCAACGTGGGCTCGCGTGGCGTTGATGATCTTCCTGAGCGCCTGGCTCGTGTCGGCCATCGGCGGTGTGTACACCTTCGTCAATTTGTTCACCGGCCTCGAAACGCCCCTCGCCGCTCAGATCTGCGGCGGACTCGTGTTCAGTTGGTACGTGACGACGTATCTGACCGGATTGTGGTTGGCGTTGCGTTCGATGCCGCCGGAGATCCGTCCGTCACGATTCCACTGCGCGCTGTTGTACTGCGCTCAAGTGTTGATGATGCCGATCTTCGGGTCGCTCGAAGCGGCCGGGGTCTTCATGGCCATCGTCAGCCCCGAGACCGGCTTCCACGTGATCAAGAAGTCCGGCTCCACGGGAGAGGGCCACGCCGACGATGGCCAAAATGCACCAGGTGGGCCCGACAGGATCGGATCGGCTTCAGCCAGCGAGGAATTCCTGGAAGAATCGCCCGGAGTCCTTGACGGTTCGCCGCTGTGACTCGTAGTCGACGTAGGTGATCCCGAAGCGTGGCCCGTAGCCCTCGGCCCATTCGAAGTTGTCCATCAGCGACCAACAGAAATATCCCTCCACCGGAATGCCATCACTGATGGCACGACGAACCTGATCGAGATGGCGACGGTAGAACTCCACCCGCCGTGGGTCGTGGACCGTGTCGCCTTCGACAACATCGGGAACGGCGGTGCCGTTCTCGGTCACGATGATCCGCTCGAAGCCCCAGTCGCGGCATCGCTTCAGCACGTCGTAGAGCCCGTCGGGTCGCACCTCCCATCCGGTCGCCGAAATCTCGTAGTTGCGATGATCCCGACCGAACACGGGGATGGCACCGAGCCCGGGCACCGGGATCGGGAGCTGTTTGAACATGGTGTAGTACTGGGCGCCCATGAAATCCCAGTGGACCTTCACGGCCTCGTCGTCGCCCGGCCGGATGTGTGATTCGATGGGACGGATGAACCCGCAATCGTCGGTGGGGTATCCCAAGCCCAGATTGGGTTCGACGAAAATGCGATTGATCAGCGCATCGGTGGCGCGATGGGCCTTGTCGTTGCCACCCTCGAGAATTGGACCGAAGTATTGGGTGGTGCCGACAACGGCGTCGGACGATGCTGCCCGGATGGCCGCTGCTCCGGATGCCTGCGCCAGGTTCGTGTGGTGTACCGATGCCAGGAACTTCTTGCGGCTCCGGATGCCGGGGGCGTGCACTCCGAGCAGATGACCGAGCACGGTGAAACTCAACGGTTCGTTGAAGACCATCCAGTGCTTCACCCGGTCGCCCAGCCGATCAGCCACCAGAGCGCAGTAGTCGCCGAACCACGACACGATGTCGCGGTTCGTCCACCCGCCCCGATCCTGGAGGGCCTGCGGGAGATCCCAGTGGTAGAGCGTCACCCACGGGTCGACGCCGCGGGCGAGGTACTCGTCGACCACCCGGTCGTAGAACGCCAGGCCCGCCTCGTTGGGTGAGCCGACACCAGTCGGGATCACGCGTGGCCAGGAGATCGAGAATCGTGAAGCGTCGAACCCGAGGTCGGCCACGAGTTGGGTGTCCTCGACGACGTGGTGGACGAAGTCGCAGGCCACATCGCCGGTGGATCGATCTCGGATCCGCGGGGGCAACGGCTTGGGGTTGGAACCGTGGGTGAACGTGTCCCAGATCGACGGACCCTTGCCGTCGAGATCCCAGCCGCCTTCGATCTGGTAGGAGGCGGTGGCGACCCCCCACACGAAGTCGGTGCCGAAATCGGAGCGTCGGAGTTCGTCCATAGCCGCTGTTTCTATCAGCCCACTGCCAAGAACAACTCGGCCCAATTCGGCCCCACTCGGCCACGGACGACGCGGTGACGATCGTCCGTGAGAGAGTGGGGGCATGGGTTTCTACGAGGATCGAGTCCTCCCCCGCGCTATCGACCTGATGCTTGGCAACAAAGCCATGGGCAAGCTGCGGGATCGGGCGCTGGCTGGCCTGTGGGGCGAGGTCGTGGAGATCGGCTTCGGGAGCGGCACCAACATCGGGCACTACCCCGCGGCGGTCACCAAGATCGTTGCGGTGGACCCCTCCGGTGGGGGTCGACGCATTGCCGAGAAGCGCATCGCCGCATCGACCATCCCCATCGAGTTCATCGGCTTGAACGGCGAGTCGCTCCCCCTCGAGGACGACTCGGTCGACAACGCGCTCAGCACGTGGACGTTGTGCACCATCCCGAACGTCGAAGCGGCCCTCTCTGAGATCCGTCGGGTGGTTCGCCCGGGCGGCGGTCTGTGGTTCATCGAGCACGGCATCTCGCCCAACGCTGGTGTTTCTCGTCGCCAACATCGCTTCGAGCCGCTCCAGAAACGTATCGCCGGCGGATGTCATCTGACCCGCCAGCACGAGCACCTGCTGGCCGACGCCGGGTTCGAGCTGGAGTTGATCTCACAGTTCGATATCGCCGGCCCGAAGATCTCGTCACACATGTTCTCCGGGATCGCCCGCGTCTAACGGTTCGCCAGCGCGTGAGCGTTCGCTCGCGTGTGACCGACGGCCGCTCGCCCAGACTGCCGGATGTGGCCGTTGATGGCGCAGACTGGAGAAATGGCTGAACGGGTCGACATCGCGGTGATCGGAGGGGGCCCAGCGGGAGCCGCCGTCGCCATGCGTGCGGCACGGGAAGGTGCATCGGTTGCGGTGTTCGAGAAGGCCGGTCCCGGGCGCGACAAAGTGTGCGGCGATGGTCTGACCCCGCGGGCGGTCGCGGCCCTGCTCGAGCTCGACATCGATCTCGACGACTCACATCGCATCGACGGGTTGCGCATGATCGCCAACCGCACCCGGCGCGAACTGCCTTGGCCGGCGACCTCGGTATTCGGTGGCCACGGCGCCGTGTGGCCCCGTCGTCGGCTCGACGCGGCGCTCATCAAAGCCGCCGAGGAATCGGGCGCCAACATTTTCTGGCACCACGACGCCATGCCGATCGTCGAAGAGTCGGGCGGCGAGACACGCGTCGTCGGGGTCGAGGCGAATGACCGACGGTGGAATGCGGATCTGGTCGTGTTGGCCACCGGAGCGCAAGGGCCAGCAGCTCGACTGGTGGGCGCCGAACGTATTGCCGATGAGCCATTCGGGTTGGCAATTCGCGCGTACGCCGCGTCGCCTCGCCACGCCGAACGCCACATCGAGGCGTGCCTCACGTTGAAGGACACCCACGGCACGCCGATCCCCGGGTACGGGTGGATCTTCCCTGCGGGTGACGGCACGGTGAACATCGGCGTTGGCGCGCTGTCCACCATGAAGGGGTTCTCGAAACTCAACCTGAACACATTGTTGGCCACGTATCGTGAGGTGGCGTCGGATTGGGATCTCGGGCCGAACCTCGAACGGCCCAGGGCCTGGCGGCTGCCCATGACGACCAAACGGCGACACGGCAACGGGTGGGTCGCCATCGGGGATGCGGCCGGTCTCGTGAACCCGATGAACGGCGAGGGCATCGACTACGGACTCGAATCGGGCATGCTCGCTGCTGACCTGTTTATCGCCGATCCGGCAACGGCGGCGGTTCGTTACGACATCGAGATCGGTGCGCGCTTCGATGAGTTCCTGCGCACCGGTCGACGTTTCTCGTTCCTCATCGGGCACCCGTGGATCCTTCGGGCAGGGCTGCGTGTGGCGGTCGGTACGCAGTCCATCGCGAACCTGACCTTGCAAGTCATGGGCAATCTCGTCGATTCGAACACCCCCGGAGCGGCAGGTCGCACACTCCGTCTGGCCGACAAGTCACTGGCGCTCGCCGACCCACTCCTCCGAAGGACCCGGGCCAAAGCCTGACTCGGCGCTCGTTCGACCTGCCGACCATCACGACGGAAGAATTTCATCGGTTGATCTCAGTGGCAGCTTGGTTACCTCCCAGCGCTTCCAACTTGTGGGCGCATGCCGATCCGGCCCCCTAAGATCCGCACATCCAGACATGAAGGGCATCGCATGGCTGTCGGAGTGGTCCGGCTACTCGGAACGGTGCAGTTCGTCGATGAACGCGGCGGCGTCATCTCGTTTCGCAGCGCGCCAATGCGAAGAATGCTTGCGGTGCTCGCTGTGTCCAGGGCCGGACCGCTCCGGAGCGATCACTTGGTCGACATGCTCGGGACGACACCGAGCGCATTCCGCACGAGTGTGTCGCGCCTGCGGGCGAGGATTGGAAACGACACCATCCGATCCGACGCCACCGGCTACCGACTCGACTGTTCGGTCGACGCGCAAATGTTCGCCGATCTCCTGGACGTTTCGAACAGGGCAGCGTCTCTCACGCGGATCGACGAAGCGCTCTCGCTGTGGACCGGTCCGGCGATCGACGAGTTCCGTCATGAACCATGGGCCGAGGCCGAGGCGAACCGGCTTGACGAGTTGCGGCTCGTCGCTATCGAGGACCGGGTGGATCTGTTGATTGCGCGTGCACGGTGCGGGGAGGCTGTCGCGACCTTGAAAGTGCACGTTGCTGATCACCCGTTCCGCGATCGCGCACGCGGCCTACTCATGGAGGCGCTCGCCGGCGACGGCCGACAGGCCGACTCGTTGCGGGTGTTTCAGGAATACCGGTCGTTCTTGGACGAGGAGTGCGGGACTGAGCCATCGGCCCACGTCCGTTCAATCGAGAAGCGGGTGGCCGCCGGTTGGCAGGACAGCGCCGGTGGTTCCTGCCCGACGCCGCGCCGACGAGATGACCTGTCTCGTCCGCCACTGATCGAGATTCCGCTGGCCGGTGCGATGGACCACGGTGTGTCAATCGTCGGTCGTGATCGGCAGTTGGCGCTGCTCGAGTCTGAGCTGGCGGCCGTACGTCGCGGTGCGCTGCGAGTGGTGCGCCTCAGCGGCGACGCTGGCATGGGCAAAACCACGCTGCTTTCTGCGTTCGCGAGAACGTGCCGAGACTCCGCGACGGTCCTCTACGGCCGCTGCGACGAGACGTCGGTGCCGTTGCAACCCTTGCGAAGCATTGTCCGGACACTCGTCGAACACGTGCCGTTGCAGATGCTCTGTGAGCACGTCGAGGTGCACGGTGGGGAACTCGCCCGGCCTGCACCGCACCTTCGTACAAGAACATGGGCCCCGAATCCGTTCGAGGGCGCCAGCGAGATCGAACAATTCCACCTGTTCGAGGCGGTCGCCGACCTCATCCGCCGGGTCGCATCTGAGCGACCTGTTGTCCTCGTGCTCGACGATCTGCACTGGGCCGAGCCAACCTCGCTGTTGTTGCTTCGTCATCTGGTTCGAGCACTCATCGACGCCCCGGTGCTCGTGCTCCTCAGTACACGTGGATCCGGCGATCGACTCTCGACGCACCTCCGGTTGGCGCTGGCCGACATCGATCACGTCCCCACCCGGCGTATCCAGCTCGGGGGTCTCGACGAATCCGAACTGCTCGAGATGACAAGGTCATTGCTTGGCATCGATCTATCTGCCGATCACGCGTCGGTCGACGCTCTCCGCGATCAGACAGCGGGTAACCCATTGTACGCGTCCCAACTTCTACTGCACCTGCGTGACCACGGAGCGACCGAGATCGCGCCGGTGCACCCATTTCTGTCGTCGACTGTCGACGGCGTGGTGCCGTCCGGCCTCATCGACATCCTGTGGAGTCGCGTGCACGAGCTCGGTGACGCCGCAACGCCGACCTTGCAAGCGTGTTCCGTGCTCGCTCCCGTCATCAGTCGTGCGGTGCTCGAGGTCGTGCTCCGCTCTAGCGGGTATGACGTCGGCAGATCGGTCGACGTCGCCGTCGCTGCCGGCCTCCTGAGCGAGACAAGTGGCATCGATTCGTCACTGCGGTTCACCCACTCCCTCGTAGCGCAAGCCGCGTACGGAGAGATTCCAGGCGCCGAGCGTCGAGCGCTTCATCGATGCGCACTCGACGCCATCATGTCCAGGGCTGGGAGTACACCCGGCATGTCCACGACCATCGAGCTCGCACGGCACGCTGTGGCTGCAGCCGACCCCGAGGCGGTGAAGATGTGGGCGGTCCTTGCTGGCGAGTTGGCCCTCGAAAGCCTTGCGCCCATCGAGGCGGCCCGCTGGTTCGCAACCGCGCTCGACCAGGCCCTGGCGGTCGGCGCCGACGACTCCGAGCGTGCGGCGTTGGAGGTTCGCCTTGGCGCGGCGCAGATGCGCGCTGGCGATCCTGATGCGCGACATACCTTGCTTTCCGCGGCGGACCACGCGCGTCGGAGCGGCGCCGATGCTTCGCTCGTGGAGGCGGTGTTGGCGCACGACCGGGGCCTCATGCGCATCGGCTCGATCGACGAGGATCTCCTGGCGATGATCGAGGCAGCGTTGAAGGTGGCGGACCCCACCGACGAGGCGACCCTTGCCCGCCTCCTCGGCCTTCATGCACTGCATCTCATTCACACGTCTCGCGTCGACGAGCGGCTCCGTTCCGCACACCGTGCCATCGACCTCATCGAACGGTCCGTCGACCCGCTACTTCTTCCGCAGTTGATCTCCTCTCTGTTGTTTGCCCTGTCCGGACCAGGCACCCTCGAACAGCGACGCGATCTCGCGCTTCGGGCGGTGACGAGCGCTGATCAGTCGCACGACCCACATCTGCGGTTCTGGACTGGACGAGCTGCTCACCACATTGCGATCGAATCAGCCGATCCAGTCATGGCCGCTGTTCAACTCAATCGAATGGAGGAGATCGCGACGGCTGTTCCGGAGACTCGACTGCGTTGGGTGTCGACGACCGCACTCGCATTCACCGCCATGATGGAGGCGCGTCTCGACGACGCGGATGCCCTGATCGATCGAGCGTTCGACATGGGATCACAGGTCGGCGATCCAGACGCAATGTCGGTGTATGCGTCGCAGGTATTCGTCTGCGGCTCATTCGCCGGAAGGTACGACGAACTCCTGGCACTGCTAGAGGAAGCGAACCGGGCCACCCCCGGAGTCCGGGCGTTCGAACTCGCTCACGCCATCGCCCTCGCAGTGACCGGGCGAGCCGAAGCCCCTCGGGCATTGCTTCAGGCTGCGGCGGCATCGGACTTCGCTGACGTGCAACTCGACTATCTGTGGATGACCTCGATCATCGGGTACGCCGTGTTGGCGATCGAGCTCGAAGACGCAGAGTCCGCGAGTCCGCTCTTTGGGCTCCTCTTGCCGTTCGGTGACCAGGTGGCGTTCACCGGTGCCACGAGCCAAGGTTTCATCGGTGCCTACCTCGGCAAGCTTGCGTCGGTCCTCGGCCGTCACGACGAAGCAGATGCGTACCTCGTCCGCTCGCTCGCCGTGGCTCGTTCGTTCGGATGGCGGTACCACGAGGCGACCACGCTGATTGCCCTGGCCCTCTCCAAATGGCGGCGCACGGAGTCGCTTGATCACGAGGCATCATCGTGGTTGGCCCTGGCTTCGGAGATCGGAATCGAGTGCGAGCTGCCCATCGTCATCGCTCAGGTGGAGCGCCTGCGCGCCCTCAAGTGAGGCGGAACTGCAACACGGCCCCGTCACAATGACGTCGCCGACGCGGACCGTCCCGTCGACCTAAGGAGGCTTTGCTATGCCCAAGTTCCTGATTCGCGCCGACTACAACGCCGACGGCATCAAGGGGATTCTCGACAAGGGCGGCTCGAGCCGCCGAGAAGCGCTCGCATCCGCGTGTGCGTCGGCCGGCGGGTCACTTGAGAGCTTCTACTTTGCCTTCGGAGACACCGATGCCTTCGTGACGGTCGACATGCCGGACAACGTCACAGCAGCAGGGCTGTGCATGACCGCAGCGGCCAGCGGGATGGTCGGGGTCAGCGCCATCGCGCTGCTCACGCCGGAGGAGATCGACGCCGCGGCGCAGATCACCGCTGCGTACCGACCACCCGGCTCGTGAGCAGCTAGATCGACGCTACGCCGGGACGGCGCGGTGGCCCCGCCGAGTCTGTTCCAGACCAGGGTTGGCTGGGCCATCGCCCTGGGAATGCGCCTGACCGGCACCGTGCCGACGAGACGGCAGAACCGCTCGCGAAAGCGGCATCGGCGGAGGAGCCGTGTCGGTGTGGTCGTCTGGGGGCCTTGATGCGCGTGCGGCGTTGACGGGTCGGCAATGTCATAGCCATACTTCTGGCTATGACATTGAGCGAGCATCTCTCACTAGCGGACGTGAAGAACCGGCTGTCGGAAGTGATCGACACCCTCCAACGAGAACACGGACGCGTGGTGGTGACCAAGCACGGGCGTCCCGCTGCTGTGATGATCAACGTCGACGACTTGGAGTCCCTTGAGGAGACACTCGAGATCCTGAGCAACCCGGCCTTGATGGCAGCGATTCGGGCTGGCGACGAAGACGTCGCAAAGCTCCGGACGGAGCTGTTGTCTCGCGACGAAATGCTCGGCCGTCTCGCCGGGCAGTGAGCTCTGCCCCCTACGAGATCGCGTGGGCATCGAGCGCTCTACGTTCTCTCGATCGCCTTCCTGAAAAGATCGCGACGGCATGTGTCGAGTTCGTATACGGGAGCCTGGCGGGAAATCCGCAACGTGTCGGCCGGGCGCTCCGGTTCAACCTGGAGGGCAAGCACAGCGCTCGACGGGGCGACTTCCGCGTTATCTATGAGATCGACGAGCATCAACGAGTCGCGACCATCGTCGCCATCGATCACCGCAGCGACGTGTATCGGGATCCATGACCAGGCATATGGAGAGGAAGGCGATCAGGGTGGATGTCGATACGCACAACGAGATCAAGCGACTCGCCGAGGTCCTCGGAATGACTGTCCGCCAGACCATCGCGCTCGCCGTTCGTCGACTGCATCAGGACCAAGTCGGGCGCCAACTTGTTCAGCCGCTCCGCACTGAGGAGATCGACTGGCTAGATGCTGACCTCGGGTGATGTCCGTTAGGCCCCCACCTGGAAGATGAATCGACGAACGCGACGAGTCAATTCCAACTCGTCAATGAGATCGGTCGGGTTGATCTCTGTCACCGTTCTCGTCGACAACTATCGGAGTTCTCACGGCGAACGACGCCGTATCAGCACGCCCCGACGTTGACGATCGGCTCGACGGCGCGCACGGGTTGGCCTCGCAGCGAACCCGCTGGCGGGTACTCGCTCGGATAGTCGATGCCGTGATCAGCCCAGATCGGCAACACCAGCGACGAGGCGTGCGCACCGCCGCGGCCGACCAGATGTCGAGCGCCCTCGACGACCGGACTCTCGAAGTTCCAGAACGGATGATCACGACCCGGCGTTGAAACCGCCACACGCAACGACGACCCGGCGCGCACCACATGGGTCACGGGATAGAGCGGCACCCGGAAGCGGATCCACTCGCCCGGCACCAACGGCTCACGATCCTCGGGAGTGAAGGTGTAGTCCACAGCCAGATCGTTGCTCCGAGCTGAGTCCTCGACTCGGTGCGTCGGTCGGTGGTAGCCGGTCTGCAGACGCTGCTCGAAACCATCAGGGCGAATCTCGGTCAACGTGATCTGCACGGACGTGTCGTCGGTCTCGGGTTGTAGCCACAGGTCGACGTGACCTTGACCAGCAATGACGAGCGCCTCTTCGAGCGGCGGTGTCTGATATCCAGCCGAATGATGATCGGCGAACCGCGACCACGTGATGGGCACCTGCGGCTGGGTGAAGCGATTGAGATCGTTGAGCAGTTCGCCGGAGTAGGCGGCATCGCCAGCGCCCAGATCGTCCTCATAGGAGTCGACCGCCTCGACCGTTGGTGCCGTCTCGGACAACGCTGCGTCGGCATCGAGGTACCAACGCCGAGCGAATACACCGGGCGGCGGGAACGACGCTGCGTGGACCTCGTATTTGTGGGCGGTGGCGCCGACGACCTCGTGGCCGGCCCCCGACTCGAACAGCAAACGCACCGGGGGCTCGGCGAGGTACGCCGCCAACGCGGCATCGAAGTCATCGCCGAACTCCGTGAACCGGTCCGGCTCGAACTCCGCGGTGAACCCGAAGTGCTCCTCGAACTGCAGGGGCGCAAACATCCGGACCAGGTCGGGCACCTTCGGAATTCGTCGAGCCACGAAGAAGCTCAGGAACTCGAACCACCGAAGGATCAGCATGGGGCTGTAACCGTCGGGATGGTGACCGTTCATCATGGTGAACCGCGTGATCGGCGCTGATGTGAAGCTCTCGAGCATCAACGCGAAGCGGCTACCGGTCTGTTCGTCCTGCCAGGATCCGCTCAGGTACACCGGCACATTGATGGTGTGAACGAACGATCCAGCGCGGCGCGCAGCGGAGATCGAGCGGAACGACTCAATCGCTCTCCCGAACCGTTCGAAGTCGAAATTCTGGCTGCGGATGGCGGCATTGGCGGCGGCCACGGTGTCACCCGCCTCGATCCGGGCCTGGTCCCACGCCTGTCCCCCCACCTGGGTTTCGGCGTCGCGAGCTACGAGCCAGGCGCGAGTAAAGCCCGAGTTGTAGGTACCGCCGGGCCACTGCTGACGCCACAGGTCGTCGATCACCGACAACGGCGTGATGGCGGCCAAACTCGGCGGTTGCGTCGACGCCACATACAGCTGGCTGATGCCCGGATAGCTGAGCCCGATCATGCCGACCTTGTGGTGCAATACCCATGGTTGTCGAGCGACCGTCTCGACAACGTCATAGCCGTCGGCCGACTGCGCAGGGCTGAAGACATCGAAGACGCCGCCGGAACACCCGGTCCCCCGCATGTTCACGCCGACAACTGCGAACCCCAACAGGTTGGCGATCGTGGTGCCAGGCTGCGGGGCGTCGGGGTTCGACGGGCTGTATCCCGAGTACTCGATGAGCGTCGGCCACGGCGCCGGGCCATAGAGATCCTCGTTGGGAAAACGGACGCACACCGACAATTGGATGCCGTCTCGAACGGTCACGTACTGGAACCCGTCGACGAGCTCCTGGTCGTACAGCGACGGGTCACCCAGGTCGCCGACGTCGAGCACGCGGACCGGTCCATGGGTCGCCGAGGTCGACTCGTCCACCACTGAGTAGTCACCCGGCGTGACGGTGTGTCCATTGGAGAGCGCGTTCACGAGGTCGTCGACTCCGGCTAACACCTGGTGCCCCTCGGGCACGAACGCCAGATGGGCATTGCCAGCATCGTCGGCCACCATGGTGACCACGTCCTTGCCGTCAGCATCAAGCACCCGGTAGCGACCACCGGCCGTTGCTCCCGTGATCGTGAGTGTTTCCACGCCAGCAGTGATCGTCAGATCGCCCATGTCATCCCCCTGGATGGCAGCAGATTGCCCGCCGCAACTTCGTGAACGCTACTCACTGTTCCGTCCAGCGCGAAAGGGCATCTGTCACACGCTCACCCCAGTGAGATGCACCCGGCGCCAGCGACTCCGAGCGCGAGGCCCGACGCCTGCGCCGTCGTGAAGCGCTCGCTCAGCACCACCCGAGCGATGACCACGGCTACGAGCGGATAGAGATTGCCCAGGACGGCGGTGGTGGTGAGCGGGCCTCGCTGCAACGCCACCGTGTTGAGGATGTCGCCGAACGCCAGGCCGCCGCCGGCAATCGCCGTTGCGCCGTCGGGTCGGCCACCGAACGGCGGAGAAGATGTCGGGGCGCTTCGCTCGCGTCCGAGGCTGACCGCCGCAGTCACCAGCCCCGCGACAGTCACTACGACGACCGTTGGCCACGTTCCCGAGGTTGATGATGTGTGACCCATCACCGCGTAGAAGGAGCCGAAGCCCACCCCAGTTGTCGCGGCAACCACGCTTTGACGAAGTGGCGACCACTGGGTCCGTACTTCGGCTTCGAGCTCGGAATTCTGTTCGCCCATCCCGCAGAGGGGAACCGCCACGAGGCATCCGAGCACCCCGATCCAGGCGAGCGCACTCGGGCGTTCGCCTCCGATCACTGCCACGACTACCGGCGTGATCACCGCAGTCGACGCAGTGATGGGCACGACGATCGCGACGCTGCCCTTCGCCAAGGCCGCGAAGAACCAGATGTATGCCATGCCCGTGAGCGCACCCGACACTGCGCTGGCGCCGAGGTCGCTGACGTGCACATCGGGCGCGCCTCGCGACACCGCCGCAACGATCAGAAGTGGCAACGCAATGAGGTGCATCAGCGCTGTCATCGACGCGGAATCACGTGTTCGCGACGCCACCCCGCCAGCAACGTCGGATGCACCGATGAAGATCGAAGCGACGATGGCGAAAAGGGCCGTCATGCTCCAGAGAGCGACACGTCGTCGATGACCATCGATGCCATGAAGTCACCCGAGGTCAACCACTCCGCGTCGCCGCCGATGCTGCGGATGTCGCCGAGCATCCGCTGGATCGTCGAGGCCACCGTGATCTCCCGCACTGGTTCGGACAGCACGCCGTTGCGAATCATGATTCCGTCGGCCCCAACGGAGAAGTCACCGGACACCGGGTTCACACCCGAGTGCATGCCGGTGAAGCTGTTGACGTAGAGCCCGTGATCGATCGAGGCCACGAGCTCCTCGAAACTGGCGGTTCCGGGCTCGATCACCAGCACCTGAGCTCCGACGCCCGGCAGGGACCGCGATCCTCGCAGCGCCGAGCCGGTCGACGCAGTCCCCGAGCGACGTCCGGTATAGCTGTTGTGAAGAATCCCCTGAAGAACTCCGTCGACGATGAGCGGGTTGGCGCGACACGCCAAACCCTCGCCATCCCACGACTCAGCGCCGAGCGATTCCGCGCGCGTCGGGTCGTCGGTCAGCCGGAGCAGCGGGGTGGCGATCTGTTCGCCGATGCGGTCGCCGAACGGTGAACGGCCCTTGAGGACCGCCTCGCCATCAAGCATTCCGGCCACGATCGACAGCAGGGTCGCCGCTAGCTTCGGCTCCAACAACAACGACACCCGACCCGAGGTGGGTCGGGTGGCGCCGAGGAGTCGCGTTGCCTTGTCGACGGCTTCGGCGGAGATTTTGGCGATGTCGAGCACGTCGGGCGAACGGGCGGCATCGCTGCCGTAGCCGATCTGTGTTTCCTCACCGACGACCGCCAAGGGCTGCACTCCCATCGAGCACGAGGTGCCACGATCCAACACGCTGATGCCGTTGGAAGCAGCGAACGCCGACTCACCAGCGAAGTCGCTCCACGCCGCCACCCGCACACCAGTGATGCGTGGGTCGAGCCCCAGCACCGTTCGTTCCAGTTCGATGGCTCGGCGAATCTTTTCCTCGGCGGCCATCGACACCACGGCGTCGTGCCAGTGATCGTGTTCGGTGGCTGCCACCCCATCGGGATCAGCGAGCCCGACCCACTCGTCGGGGGCAGAGAACACGACATTGTCACGAGCATCCGCCAGTGTCGCCGACAGGACGTCGGGATCGAGACTGCCGGCGTGGGCGAACCCCACGCGGCCCTCCACGATCACGCGGATTCCAACGCCGAACGACTCCGCAGAGGTGAACGACTCGACTTCGCCGCCGTAGACCTTCACCGATGTCGAGCGACCGCGCGCCATCATCACGTCGATCGATTCGGCACCCGTCGCCTGCGAAACAATGCCGGTGGCGAGGACACCGAGATCCGGCCGATCACTCATCGTCGGCACCATCGTCGGCACCGCCACCGGCACCATCGTCGGCACCGCCACCGGAGATCGTCACATCGCTGATGACCAGCGATACACCAGCGGCTTCCATCGGGAAGAACTCCAAATCGTTCCCTACCGCCACCACATTGGTCAGCATCTTCTGGATGGTCGAGCCGATCGTGACTTCGCGGATCGGTTCAGCGAGTCGTCCGTTGCGAATCCGGACGCCTTCGATCCCCGTGGAGAAGTCTCCCGAGATCGGATTCACACCCG
>Ga0335397_10001553_pt1 | contig 31309 bp, 24 predicted proteins | sample MAT04_FD_205740 | JGI IMG/M metagenome (GOLD analysis project Ga0335397, IMG submission 205740) | Freshwater microbial communities from Lake Fryxell liftoff mats and glacier meltwater in Antarctica - MAT-04 (spades assembly) (version 2) ... | reverse complement strand
GCCGATCGACGCGCTCGACGAGCACCACGGGATGTTGGTGGTGCGCGAGGCGATCCCGGAGCTCGCGCGCAAAGACGCGGAGCTCGCGGCGATGGTCGAGAGCATCGCCCGCGGTGACGCGAGCGGCGCCGAGTTCTTGCGCGTGTTTCGTCGCGTGATGCGCGCCTGGGCCGAGGGCGCCGTGCCGCAGCGCGACGATGGGCCCGAGGGCTTCCCGGCATTTCGCGCGCGTGTTCGCGAGGGTGTGCGCGAGATGATCAGCAGAGCGCAGCACGGCCAGCGCATCGCCGCGTTCACCTCGGGCGGCGCGATGGCGGCGGCGGTGTGCGACGCGCTCGGCATCGACGACGCCCGCGCAATGGACCTGAGCTTCGCGATCCGCAACGCTTCCGTGTGCGAGCTGCGCTACTCCGGCGAGCGCGCATCGCTCAGCGTCTTCAACGCGACGCCGCACCTCGACGACGACGACGCGTTGCTGACGATGGTCTGAGCCGCGGCCCTCGCACCGAGCGTCCGCCGGCCCAAAATCGCCCTTCTAGCTGAGCTCGAGGAACGCGCTGAGCACCGGCGCGAGTGACCGTAGCCCCTCGATGACGACGCCACGCGGTCCGTAGGTCGCGTTGATTGCCGCGACGAGCGCCTCGGGCGAGGGCGCGTGATCGACGAGCGCGCTGCGCAGCCGTGCGACCCCGTCGGCGTCGGCGAAGAAGTCGCCCGCGAGGCGGGCATCACGGATCACGCCGTCGCGGACGGCGAGGCCCGCGCTCACGAAGCCGATCGGCACCTCGTGCGGCTGACTCCAGCGCAGCGCGTCGTCGTCCTCGTCGTGGCGCGTCGCGAGGTCGATGCGCGGCGTCACGCCCGGCGCTGCGACGGACTCGAGCTCGAGCTGGTACTGCTGCGCATAGCCGCGCACCAGCGCGAGCTGCAGCAGCGCCTCGCCGTCGGGCGCGATGCCGCGATCGGTGCTGGCGTACGCCTCGGCGAAGGTGATCGGCGCCTTGCCGTTCAGCGCGGGCTCGACGCGCGATGGATACGCGACGAGCGCGTCATCGGGCAGATGTGACGCGCTCACACCGAGAAAAAACTCGAGCAGCACGTGACCAGCGGCGTCACGCGTCCAGTGGCATCCGACCGCGGGTCGCCGCGCGAGGCTGACGAACTCGCGGCCGAAGTAGTGCGCCGCGACGCCGCCCGCGCTGAGCCCCGCGAGCAGACCGCGCACGTTGCGGTTGAGCACGCGATCGCGCGGACACTCGAGCAGCGTCGACGCGGTGCGCAGGCCGAGCGCGAGGTAGACGACGCCATCACCCGCGCGCATCGTCGGCCCGCCGCTCGCGCGCCGCACGACGCTCACGCCAGTCTCGCGGGCGCGTGAGAGATGCACCGCCTGTGCGGCACGCTGGTGCGCACCGAGCGCGATTCCCGCGCCCGTCAGTACGGCGCCGTAGAGCGCGACGGGCGGCGCGTCGACGTCAGCGACGCGCGCGGCGAGTGCAGCGCCCTCCGCGAGCGCACGTGGCGCCTCGCGAGGCGCGGCGTGACAGAAGAGAGCTCGGTTCATCGCGCTCACGTCATAGTCTGCGCGGAGCGTCTCTGGAAGTCGTCGCGGGCGATGCACGCAGTGCACGGCGATGTGTCCTTCAGCGCGGGGCGGCGGCGACGAGTGCCAGGTGGCCTGGCGAGCGCGATGAACGTCGCGGTCCGAGATCGACTCGCACCGATCGCACGACGGGCTAACTTGGTGCGTGATGACGTACCGCGAAGAGCGCAGCTACAAGATCGAGATCGCCCTCTCTGCGGCGTTCGCCGAGGACTATGCCGGCGAGCAGGACGGCTACGAGTGGCACGAGCGCTTCGAGCGGGTCGTGCGTCCGCGCCTGGTGCGTGCCGTGCTCGAGGCGCTCGCGAGTGATGCTGGCTGGCGCATCACACCGGTCTCGCGCGGCATGAGCGCGAGCGATGTGCTCGAGATCAACGTCGAGCGCATCGTCGGTGAAGAGTGAGGCGCGATGCCTCTGCGGCAGAATCGTCGCGCGCACACTCGACGCCTTAGCCCATCTGCTCCTAGACCCCGGTGACCTATGCTCGCGATCGACGATCCGACTCGCCCTCTCGACCCGAAGCTGCTCACGAGTCCCGGCGGATTCGCGTGGTGGTACGCGGACTTACGCGACCAACACGGATCCGGCGTGGTGGCCATCTGGTCGTTCGGCCTGCCGTTCCTGCCGGGCTATGCCTCGGCCGATCGCGCTGGGCGCGCGGAGCTCCCCGCGGCGCGCCCGAGCCTGAACGTCGCCGTTTACGATCGGGCGCGGCTCGTCTACTACCAGCTGACCGAGCATGCCGCAGAGGACGCGTCGTGGGACCCCGAGGCGTCGCGCTGGACGTTCGGCCGCACGCAGATCGTCACGACGGAACTCGGCGGCGGGCAGCGAGCGCTGCACCTCGCGCTCGACTGCGACGTCCCTGCGTCGCACGAGCGCTTCGTCGGCACGGTGGAGCTGCGTGGCACCGCGGCGCGCGGGCTCACGTCGCGCGTCGCGCCAGTGCCCGTCGGCGGTGCGCCGCACGTCTGGACCCCGCTGATCGCGCCGGCGACGGGTCACGCGAGGCTCAGCGTCGGCGGCCGCCCGCTGCTCGAGATCTCGGGCCGCGCGTATCACGACCGGAATGGCGGCGCCGTCGCGCTGCACCGCCTCGGGATGCGTCACTGGTTGTGGGGCCGGGTCGCGCTCGACGGCGAAGAGCGCGTCTATTTCGTCTGCTTCCCGAACGAGCGCGAGCGCGCTCCGCTGGTCGTCGCGCTCACGCTGCGGGCGGATGGCAGCTGCGAGGAGATCGTCGGCGCGCGTGCGGCGCGCGGCGGATTGCGGCTGGCGCGCTACGGCATGCCGTGGTGGTCGCGGCTGGTGGTGAGGCGGCCGGACGGCTCCGTCTGGCTCGAGGTGCAGAGCGCAGCGCCGATCGACGACGGTCCGTTCTATCTGCGCACGCCGCTCGACGCGCGCAGTGAAGATGGCGAGCGCGGGTACGGGATCGGCGAGCTGTGTCGACCGAGTCGCATCGATCGCGCGATCGAGAGGCCGTTCGTGCGCATGCGCGTGCACCGCGCGTGCGCTGAGAACTCGTTCTTTCTGCCGCTCTTCAGTGGGACTCGCGCGGGGCGCGTCGCGCGGCTCCTGACGCAGCTCGCCGGCACGCCTCGGCCGAGCGCATGAGCACCGCGCGCGCGGCCGAGGTCATCGTCGTCGGCGCGGGGCTCGGCGGGCTCTCCGCCGCGCTCTGCCTCGCGTCGCGCGGCGTGCGCGTTCACGTCGTCGAGGCGAGCGACCGCATCGGCGGCAAGGCCGGCATCGAGCTCGTCGACGGCGTCGAGTTCGACACTGGGCCGAGCGTGCTGACGATGCCCGACGCGATCGACGAGGTGTTCCGCCGCGCGGGCACGTCACTGCGCGACGAGCTCGTGCTGCGCGAGGAGCGGCCGGCGTTTCGCTATCTGTTTCCCGACGGCGCGGTGGTCGATGTGTTCACGCGCCGCGAGGAGACGCTCGACTCGATCGAGCGCGCGCTTGGCAGCAAGGCACGCGGCGAGCTCGCTGCGTTCCTCGACTATGCGCGCGTCATCTGGGACTCGGCGGCGCCGCACTTCGTGTTCGGCGAGGCGCCGAGCTTTGGCGGCATGTTGCGGATGGGCCCGCTCGCGCTCGCGCGCGTGACCAAGGTCGACGCGCTGCGCTCGATGCTCTCGGCGATCGACGCGCGCGTCAGCGAGCCGCACTTGCGCGATCTGCTGCTGCGCTACGCGACCTACAACGGCTCCGATCCGCGCCGCGCGCCGGCGACGATGAACTGCATCGCGCACGTCGAGCTCGGCCTCGGTGGCTACGGCGTCGAGGGCGGGATCTACGCGCTCGTACGCGCGCTCGCGCGCAACGCGGAGCGGCTCGGTGCAACTTTCGAGACCGGCGCGCGCGTCACCGCGATTCGCGCGGCGCGCGGTCGCGTCGAGGGCGTCGAGCTCGCTGATGGACGCCGCCTCGACGCGAAGATCGTCATCTCCAACGCGGACGCTTCACACGTCGCCAGTCTGCTCCCGCGGGCGCACCGCAGCGCCATCAGGCACCACGACGATCCGTCGATGTCGGCGTGGACCGGCGTGCTGCGCGCGCGACGTCGCAGCGGCGCAGACGCGCGCGTCCCGCACACGGTGCTCTTTCCGCGCGACTATATGCAGGAGTTCGTCGACATCTTCGATCGCGACACCGAGCCGACCGAGCCGACCGTCTATCTCTGCGCGCAAGAGCCGTGTCATGGCCGCACCGGCTGGCCCGACGACGAGGCGGTGTTCGTGATGGCGAACGCCCCCGCGGAGCCCGCCGATGGCGCGCGCGCGCCACGCGATGCCGCGGCGTTGCGCGAGCGCGTACTCGCACGACTCGCGGGCGCTGGACTCATCGATTCTGGCGACGCGATCGTCTGGGCGCGCACGCCGGCCGATTTGGCCACGCGCTTCCCCGGCACGCGCGGCGCGATCTACGGCAGCTCGTCGAACGGGATGTTTGCAGCGTTTCAGCGCCCGCCAAATCGCGTGAGCGCGCTGCCGGGTCTCTATCTCGCATCGGGCAGCGCGCACCCGGGCGGAGGCATGCCGCTCTGTGTGCTTTCCGGGCGCCGCGCCGCCGACCAGGCGCTCGACGACGGCCTCGGCCGCAGTCATCCGGCGCGCACAGCCGCATTGAACGCACCTCCTCGCTGACGCGGCGCTCTGACGCCGACGCCGACGCTGACGCTGACGCCGACGCTGACGCGGGTGCACACACCGGCGCGCGCATGAGATAGTCGCCGTCGTGCTGCCACTCCTCCGGCCAACTCGCCGTGCGCTCGCCGCGCTCACGATCACTCTCACGCTGTCCGTCGTCGCGCTCGCGCCGCTCGGTCTCGCCGCCACTGCGCGCGCGCAAGAGACCGGCGGCAGCTTCGGCGGCGGCGACTTCTCGTCGGGTGGGGGCAGCTCGGGCGGCGGTGGCGGCGGCGGCGGATTCTCGTCGGGCGGCAGCGACTTCGGCTCCTCGGGCGGCGGCTTCTCCGGCGGCGGCTTCTCCGGAAGCAGCGGCAGCGGGGGCGCCTCGGGGGGCGGCTTCGGCGCGTTCTGCTTGTGCGTCGCGATCGTCGGCTTTCTCGTCGTCTACATGGTCATCAACCGCAAGAAGGGCGGCGCCGCGACGGGCGGCAGCTACGTCGGCGCGACCGGCGGCATGTTCCTCAGCCAGCTGACGCTGGGCATCGACTGGCGCGCGCGGCAGGCGCTGCAAGAGCAGCTCGCGCGGCTCGCCGCGAGCGGCCAGACGGGCACCAAGGAAGGCCGCGCGATGTTGCTGCGCGAGACCGTGCTCGCGCTGCGCCGCGCCGAGATGGCGTGGCTCTACGCGGCCTACAAAGACGCAGGGCCCCCGCTCGGCGGACCGCAGGCGCAGGCCGCGTTTCAAGGCGCCGCGAGCGAGGCGCGCGCGCGCTTCCGCCAAGAGCTGGTGCGCAACGCCGACGGCAGCGTCGTGCAAAATCCGACGCCGGAGATGCGCGCACGCGCGACCGAAGGGCAGGGCACCGTCGTCGTGTCGCTCATCGTCGTCGCGCGGCGCGGGCTCACCGCCGTCACCCATCTCGGCGACGCGCATCAGATCCGCGGCGCCCTGCAAGAGCGCGGCGCGCTCGACGCCGACACGCTGGTCGCGCTCGAGGTCGTCTGGTCGCCCGCGACGGAGAACGATCGGATGAGCACGGCGGAGCTGGAACAGAACTACCCGGAGCTGCGCCTCATCGATCCGCGCAGCATCGCCGGGCGCTTGTTCTGCGCGTATTGCAACGGCCCATTCGCGATGGAGCTGCTCAACTGCCCGCACTGCGGCGCGCCCGCGCCGAAGGTCGAGCAAGGCCAAGCGCAAGGCCCCGGGCCAGCGCCGCTCGGCGGCGGACAGAGCTGACGATTACTGCGTCGCGCCGCGCGACAACTGCTTCTTGGTCCGTCGCGCGACTACTTCTTCTTTGTCCGTCGCGCGACTACTTCTTCTTTGTCCGTCGCGCGACTACTTCTTCTTCGTCCGCCGCAGCACGAACATCAGCGCCATGTGGCCACCGCCCCAGGTGACGGCGCCCGCGATGAACGAGACGCCCATCACGTACGCGCCCTGCGCGAGCAGCACCGCGCTGCCGAGCAACAGCGAGCCGACGACCATGCCGCTGTAGAGCCGCCGACCGAGGCGATCGAACGCTGGGTCCGTCTCGGCATCGCGCGTGCGCAGGATCAGCCGGCCCTGCCGCACGTCTTCCATCACCTCTTGGAGCTGCACCGGCAGATCGGTCGCCGCGCCGCCGATGCGCGTCGCCGTGCGCACCAGCTCCGCGCTCATCTTCTCTGGCGAGTAGCGCTGCCAGAACAGGCGCAGGAAATACGGCTTCACCTCGCCGAAGACGTCGAGGTCCGGGTAGATCTCTTTGCCGATGCCCTCGACCGTCATCAGCGCCTTGCCGACCATCAAGAAGTCCGGCGGAATTTCCAGTCCGAACTTCGTCGCGCCGCCGATCAGATCGCGGATCAGCGCGCTCATCTCGATGTCCTGCAGCGTCTTGCCGAGGTAGCGATCGGAGAGGCGCGCGACCTCCGCGTCGTACGCGCGGCGATCGATCTTGCGCGTCGGCTTGCCGATGGCGAACAGCGCGTCGGCGATGCCGCGATGATCCTCGCGCGCCACGGCGACCATCAGATCGATGGTGCGATCGCGCATCTCCGTCGTGAGCCGGCCGACCAGCCCGAGGTCGACCATGCCGAGCACGGGCGCTTCGTGCGTACCGAGAACGAGCAGATTTCCGGGATGGGGATCGGCGTGGAAGAAGCCGTCCTCGAAGATCTGCTTGATGAGGATCTGCAGCGTGTTCTTCGCCAGCAGCTCGCCGCTGTGTCCCGTGGCGACCGCCTCGTAGACCTTCTGTCCGTCGAGGAATTCGAGCGTCAGCACACGCCGCGCGGACGCGTCCTTGTGGACGAACGGGAACTTTACGTTCGTGTGGCCGTGGAAGTTGCGGGTGAAGCGCGCGGCGTTGTCCGCCTCGAGGTTGAAGTCGAGCTCGGCGGTGATCGAGCGCTCGAACTCCTGCACGAGCTTCACCGGCGCGTAGGTCTTCGACTCCGGGATCGAGCGCTCGATCGCGCGCGCGAGCCAGTACAGCAGATCGAGATCGCGCTCGATCGTGTCCTTGATGTTCGGCCGCTGGATCTTGACCGCGACGTCGATCGGCCCGCTCGGGCTGCGCAGCTTCGCGCGGTGCACCTGGCCGATCGACGCCGACGCGATCGGCGTCTCGTCGAACGCCTCGTAGACGTCGGCCAGCGGCGCGCCGAGAGACTCCTCGACGCTCTTGCGCAGGCTCTCGAACGGCAGCGGCGGGACGTTGTCCTGCAGCTTCTTCAGCTCTTCGATCACGTCGGCGGGGATCAGGTCCGGCCGCGTCGACATGATCTGCCCGAGCTTCACCGCGCTCGGTCCGAGGTCCTGCATCGCCAAGCGCAGCCGCGCACCGATCGCGACCTTCTGCTTCTCTGTCTTTGCGCTCGAGCCGAGCAGGGAGCCGAGGCCGGTGCGCTGAATCACCTCACCAAAGCCGTGACGCCCGAGCACCGCTACGATCTGGCGTAGCCGCTCGAGGTCACGGACGGTGTTGAGAAGAGCGGCCATGGCGGAGCGCTGCGCGCGTCGATCTCAGTGGCCGTCGTGACCTGCGGCGGGCGCCGCGGCAGCGCCGGGCGCAGCGGCGGCCCCCGGTGCAGCGGCAGCGCCAGGCGGCGGAGCGGGCGGAGCGCAGACCTCGGCGACGGTGATCGTGCGCGTCGTGTCGTTGAACGCGCCCGCGATCGGCTGCCCGTCCGCGCCGACCAGCGAGAGCCGAATGCGGTGCTCACCGACGGCGAGGTTCTCGATGTAGTGCGGCGCCCACGTCGTGATGTCACCGCTGGTCGCGTCGTCGATCGTGTAGTGCACCTTCACACCATCGGCGGCGAGCGTCGTGTTGGTCACGAAGAAGTCGAGCATCACTCGTTGACCGGCGACGTTGCAGCCCTTCGGCCGCGAGTACGTGAGCAGCGGCGCGCGCACGTCGAACGTGAAGTCCGGCGTCGGCGTCTGATAGACGAAGGTCAGCACCTGGAACGCGCCAGCGTCCTTGACCGACTCGTGCTGCGGGCGGCTCGGAAAGACGCGCAAAACGTGCGTGCCCGGAGCGAGCTCGTGGCCGAGGTTCGCCTGCACCAGCGCGGCCAGGTCGACCGGCTGCGAGAGATCGCGCACCGCGATGTACGGCTCGTTGTCGACGATGAAGTGCACGTGATTGCCGGGATCGGCGCCAAGCACCCAGTTGCGCAGCGTCGCGCGGACCTGCACGGGCGCGCGCGCCACCTTGGCGCCATTGCGCGGCGAGGTGATGCGCAGCGACGGCGTCGCACCTTCGATTGGGGTGCTCTCACCGGCGACGACCATCACCGGCGGCGGTGCCGGCGGCTGCGGCTCGGGCTGCGCTACGACGTCGACGCGCTCCACCTCGACGGTGGTCGCGCCGTTCTCCGCGGTGGGCTCGGGCGGGTATTCAGGCGCCGGCGCGCTGGAGCTGCCACAGGCCACCGCGACCAGCGCGACGACGATCGAGAGCAGCGAGATCTTCCCGAGGTTGCTTCGCATGACGTTCTCCTCTGGCGAGTACTCAGCCGTGTTCGTGGTAATCGGCGACCGTGATAGTCGGTGACGGCAATCGGCGACCGTGATAGTCGGCGAACGCAGTTCGCGACCGTTGTAGTCGCCGCCCCGCGTGCGGGCAATGTTCACGAGCCGCCATCGACTTCGCCGCCGACGTACGCGACCGCGTGAGTCATCGTGCGGGTGTTCCACGCGAAGCCGGCGCGCCCCTCGCGATCGACGAGCACGATGCCGCCAGAGCCGGCGACGCGTGAGGCGAAAAGCGCGATCGCCGCTTCCGCCGCGTCTTGCGCCGACATGCCGCTGCGCATGCGATCGACGGCCGCGCGCGCCAGCGTCATGCGTATGATCACCTCGCCATCGCCGGTGGCCGAGCACGCGCCAGCGTCGTCGTCGGCGTACGTACCGCAGCCGATCAGCGGCGAGTCGCCGACCCGTCCGGGCAGCTTGCCGACCGTGCCACCGGTGCTCGTCGCCGCAGCCACACGGCCCTGCGCATCACACGCGACTGCGCCCACGGTGCCGCCTGCCCAGCCCGGCGCGGCGCGGCCCGCGAGCACCAGCTGCAGGCGCGCGAGCGCCTCCGGCGTGCACATCGCCTCGGCGCTCGACGCGACAAAGCCGGCGCGCTCGGCGAACGCCACCGCGCCGTGCGCCGCGTAGAGAACGTGCCTGCCGTCTTCGAGCGCCGCGCGCGCGATCGCGATCGGATGTTTGAACGGCGGCAGCACGGTGACCGCGCCCGCACGGAGCGCCGTGCCGTCCATGATCGACGCGTCGAGCTCGAGCGTGCCGGCGGCGCTGAGGCACGCGCCGGTCCCGGCGTTGAACAGCGGATCGTCTTCGAGCGCTTCCACCGCGGCCTGCACGGCGTCGAGCGCCGCGCCGCCGCGCGCGAGCACATCGCGTCCTGCCGCAGCTGCGCGCTTCGCCGCCGCGACGTGCAGCGGACGGCGCTCGTCGAGCACATCGCCCGCGCCGCCGTGCACCGCGACGAGCGCACGCCGGGCGTTCATCTCGGTCGCACGCTCGCGAGCAGGCGCAGCAGATCGCCGCGCAGATCGAAGCGCAGCACCGCGCGCGCGGCCTCGGTCTCGCCGATGAACAAGCTGCCAGGCAGCTGCGACAGCGTGAGCGTCGGACGCAGCAGGTCGATGTCGACCTCGCCATGAAAGCGCGCGTCGCGCGAGTCGTTGGTGCTGAAACGAAAGTCCCACAAGATCTTGCCGCGCAGCGGGGCGAGCTTGAGCGTGCCGCGCAGCTCCTTGTGATCGGCGAAGCCCTCGGCGATCACCTCGCCGTGAAGGGCCAGGGTCGGATCGAGAGCAAATCGCAGCACATCGTGCACCTGCGCCTGCACGGTGATCGACATCGGATGTTCGTCACCCGGCGAAGCGAGCGTGTGGTAGCTGCCGGCGAGCGTCTCGCGAAATTCGAAGCCGAGGCTCATCGGGGAGGGGCCCTCATCGGTGCGCGACGCTATCACAGGCGCGCGCCGATGGTGCACCGCGCGCGGTCGTGTGTTACGCGGCACCAGTCGATGATGACCTCGCTCGCAGAGCGCGCTAGCCGCTTCGCGGCGGCCGCCGCCATGTGCCTCGCGCTGCTCGCAGCGACGGGCGCAGTGCGCGCGCAGGACGCGGGCACGGCGTCGGTAGGCGACGCTGGCGTCGCTGTGGCCGCGATCGCGCAGGACGCGGGCGTCGCGACGATGGTGCCGAGTATCGCTGTGTTGCTGGCGGACGCGTCGACGCCGATCGCTTCGCCGACGAGCATCGCCACGACCGTCGCGCCGCCGAACGTTCTGCCGACGAACGTCCCGTCGACGAACGCGCCTCCCGCATTCGCACAGCCGCTGACTGCACCTCCGCTCGACGCCGCGGTGATGGCGCCGCTGGATGCGTCGAGCGTCGATGCGGGTCCAGCAGACGCAGCGACGCTCGACGTTGCCGATGCGGCCGTCGTCGCCGATGCAACTTTCGCCGATGCGGGGATCACTGCGCCCGCGCGAGTGACCAACGAGACGTCGGCGTCGCCCGAGGCGGGTACGACGGCCGCCGCGTCGAGCGTCGTCAAGACGATCCTCGGCTTGCTGGCGTTGCTCGCGCTCGCGTACCTCGGCGGCCATCCGCGGGTGCGTCGCCTCGAGCAGACGCTCGGAATCTCGCAGGTGGTCACCGCCGGCTTTCCGTTCGTCGCGCTCGGCCTGATCGCGCGGCTGCCTTCGGTCGGCGTGCTCGACGATCGCGTGCTCGCGCAGGTCACGCCGCTGCTGCAGCTCGGGCTCGGCTGGGTCGGCTTTCTCACCGGCTATCAGTTCGAGGTGCGCAGCCTCGACGACTTCCCAAAGGGCACCGCAGCCTTCGTGAGCGCGATGACGTCGGTGCCGTTCGTCATCGTCGTCGCGGCCTGCGGCGGGCTGCTGCTCGCGTTCGGTCAGCCGTGGCAGGACGCAGTCTTTCTCCGCGATGCAGTCGTGCTCGGCACTGCGGCGACCATCACGGCGCCGATCGCCAGAGCGCTCGCGCGTGAGCGTGGCGTCGCGTCCGGAACGCAGGCGGTGCTGACGCGCCTCGGACTCCTCGACGACATCGCGGGCATCGTCGGCCTACTGTTCCTCGGCGCGTATTTTCGTCCCGCGACGCCGGACATCGCGTGGGCGCTCCCCGGCACCGCGTGGCTGTTCGTGACGCTCGGCCTCGGCGTCTCGGTCGGAATCGTCATCTATCTCGTGCTGCGTAGGCCCGCGACCAACGTCGAGCAGATCGCGCTCGTGCTCGGCTCGATCGCGTTTGCCGCTGGCCTCGCGGGCTTTTTGCGCGTGTCGCCGGTCGTCGTTTGCTTCCTCGCGGGCCTCTTGCTCGGCAACCTACCGGGCGACTACCGCTCGAACGTGAAGAAGGTGCTGCGCCTGCTCGAGCGCCCTGTCTATCTCGTGTTTCTCGTCTTCGCCGGCGCGCTGTGGAACGTCGGTGACTGGCGCGGCTGGGTGCTGGTGCCGGTATTCGTGATCGCGCGCCTCGTCGGTCGTGCGCTGGGGCTCCGCGCCGCCGCGCGAACGGACGGCGCCAGCGAGCTCGCGCACGGCACGGTGGGCGTCGTCGCCGCCCCGATGGGGGCGCTGTCGATCGCGATCGTCATCTCCTTCCAAGAGCTGTTCGCCGGCCGCGCGGTCCCGTGGATCGTGACCGCCGTCATCGGCGGCGCCATCGTCACCGAGCTCGTCGTTCAGGTCGCGCTCCTCGGCGGGCGCGCGGGACAACCACCGCCGACCGCCGGCAAGCGACTCGAGGTGCGCTGATGATCCTGCGGCTGATCATTCTCGCGGCGCTGTGCGGGCTGATGCAGGCCGCGCGCTCGTTTGCGCCCGCGGATCACGGCGCGACGCAGATCGGCGCCGGCGCGCTGGCGTTTGGCTTCGTGCTGCTCGCGGCCTTCTTCACGGGGCGCGTGTTCAAGTCGATCGGCCTGCCGCGCCTCACCGGCTACATCGCGACGGGGATGATCGTCGGGCCGAGCGTGCTCGGTCTGCTGACACCGTCGATGGTCACCGATCTCAAGCTGTTCAACGGCGTCGCGATTTCCCTGATCGCGCTCACCGCCGGCGGCGAGATGGACTTCCGCGCGATCCGGCCGCTGCTCCGCACCATTGCGTGGATCACGGTCATCGCGGTGATGGGCACCACGGTCTTGCTGAGCGTCGTCGTGTTCGTCCTACGCGGCGAGCTTCCGTTCATGTCCGACCTCGCGGTCGTCCCGGCGCTCGCCGTCGCGATGGTGATCGGGGTGACGCTCGCGGCCCAGTCGCCGGCGGTCGTCGTCGCGCTGCGCGACGAGATGGAGTCTGAAGGTCCGGTCTCGCGCACCTCGCTCGGCGTCGTCGTGCTCGCGGATCTCGTGATCATCGTCTTCTTCGCGCTGGCGTCGGCGTTCGCGAAGTCGGTTCTCGGCGGGGACGCGGACGTGCTGCGCACCATCCGCGCGCTCGGCTGGGAGCTGTTCGGCTCGCTCGGCATCGGCGTCGTCGTCGGCGTCGTCATCGCGATCTATTTGCGCAAGGTGCAGGGCAGCGCGGCGCTGTTCATCCTCGCGGTTTGCTTCGGCGTCGCCGAGATCGGCTCGCGCGTACACCTCGATCCGCTGCTCGTCGCGCTCGCCGCCGGCATGCTCGTGCGCAACGTGACCGAGCTCGGTGACCGGCTCATTCACGAGATCGAGGGCGCGTCGCTGCCCGTCTACGTCGTGTTCTTCGCGGTCGCCGGCGCGACGATCCACCTCAGCGTGTTGCCGCTCGTCTGGCTGCCCGCGCTGGCGATCATCGCTACGCGCGCGTTCGGCCTGCTGGTCGGCACCAAGATCGCAGCGCGCATCTCCGGCGCGCCTCCCGAGGTCGGCCGCTACGCCGGCTTCGGCCTGCTCCCGCAAGCGGGCCTCGCGCTCGCGCTCGCGCTGCTGTTCGCGCGCACGTTCCCGTCATTCGGCGAGGGCGCATCGGCGCTCACGCTCGGCGTCGTCGCGCTCAACGAGATCGTGGCGCCGGTGTTCTTCCGTATGGCGCTCCTACGCTCCGGCGAGGCCGGCAAGCGCGGCGCGCGCGAGGTCTCGCTCGGCGACGCCGAGACCTCGCAGGCGGGCGCGGCGGCGCACTGAGCAAAGCAGAGAGACGAGCAACGTCGTGTCCCGGAGACTCCCGGCGACGCTTCTCGTTTCGAGCGAGCGCTCGTGAGCGCGGCCGCGCAGCGCGATGCGGATGTCAGTCGGGCAAGCAGGCGCTGTACGTCGTGTAGCCCGCGATGCTCCCGCAGCGCGAGAACTCCGGACAGGTCCCACTGCAGCTGAGGTAGCAGTTGCCGGACTGACAGCTGCCAGAACCAAAGCCTGCCGGGGCGAGAGCTCCGCAGACCGTGCTCGAGGAACACCGCGCCGTGCATTGAAGACGTGCGCTCGAGTAGGGTCGGTAGCAATCGAGACCATCCTCGCAGTCCGTGTCGACGAGACACGCAGCACCGAGTGCCCGCGGAGCGGGACTACCTCGCTCCGGGGCACACCCCGCCACTAGCAGCAACGACGCGAGCAAAACGCACCGGGTGAATGCGAATGGCACGAAGTAAAACACAGGCCAAGTTCGAAGCACTCGGGACACCGCTTCCGTGGACGCTCCGCGCGAGGACAGTTGATTCATCGACGATCCCTCCTGGCCGAGGACAGTATCGTTTCTGGCGGCGCGGATCGAGAGCTGACGCAGTTGTCGTCGAGGTCGCCTCTTCATGGATGAAATTCGTCGGCCGAACGGGCAGGATCCGCCGATGTCGAGCTCCCTGCGCCCTGAACGTATCCCCCCTATCGGCACCGTCTCGCAGGCGGAGCGCATGTTCCGCTTCAACTGGGTCGCGTCGGAGCTGCGCTCGCCGAGCGGCGTTCCGCTGCACTCGGCGGACTATGCGTCACGCCTTGGACGCGCCGCGCGCATCGTCGATGTGCGCACGCAAGAGGAGCTGCTCGGACCACTCGGCTACATCCCGGGCTCCGACTGGATTCCGTCGGAGGGCGCGATCGAAGCGCTGTCGACGCTCGGCCCGGACGAGCCGCTGATGTTCGTCTCGCGCGGCGGCGAGCGCGCCGGTACGATCGCAAAGACCCTCGAAGAGCGCGGCTTTCGCTACGTCTCGTCGCTGATGGGCGGCATCGTCGCGTGGCGCCAGCTCGGCTTCTCCACGGTGCGCGAGCACGCGATCGTGCAGCGCCGCGGGACGCTCCGCGAGATCGGCGCGCGTTGGGAGGCGTCGAAGCGCGTGCTCGCCCAGGACGACATCGCGCAACACGTCGGCGACTCGCTGTCGATCCGCTGGATCAAGCTGGCGGCACTGCTCGTCAGCGGTCGACTCTCGTGCGTCGATGGTCGCGACGACAGCGGCATCGTCGGAACGCCGGGCGGCGATGCCGGCGAGTTCCTCCTCGCGCTCGCCGCGATCGAGCGCACTGCCGGTGTCCTCTTCGACGATCGCACGCTGCGCACACTGCTGCTGCGGCGCCTCGATGCGTTCGGCAATTTCTACATGCACTCCGACATCACCGCGTCGAACGCGCTGATCACGCAGCTGCGCGCCGACCGACGCTTCGACGCGCCGCTCACCCACGTGTTCGAGCCGCTCGAGTGGCGTAAATTTCTCAGCGATCCGCCGCCCGAGATCCACGCTGCGCTGCTCGAGCAGATGGTCCAGCCCGCGCACATCGGCTGCGGTCATCTGCGCCTGTCGATGCTGCGCGCCGCCGAGTACGGCGTGCGCCGTGAGCTCGTCGAGAGCTTCTTGCGCACCTTCTTCTCGCTGCGCTGGGAGGGCGTCGATCAGAACGAGATGACGGTGCTGCCCGGCGGCCACGCGGAGGGTGCGGTGGTCAACGTGATGCTCGAGGACGACCCAGAGGCGTTCTCGCGCATCCCGCTGGTCTCGCCGATGGCGCACGGATCGCAGATGTTCATCAATCACCCGCAGGTGAGCCACTATCTGCGTGGCCAGCTGGTGCGCTTTCTCGCGGTGCAGCGCGACGTCGTCAAGCTTGGCAGCGGCGGTGAAGCGGCGCTCAGGAGCGCCATCGACGAGCTCGCCGGCAAGCAGCTCGGCGTGACGCTCTCTGCGCTCGCCGCGGGGCTGCCCGTGTTCGAAGTGACGTTCGTCGGACACGCGCCGCACGTCGAGGCCCGCGGCGCCGTCGCAGGTGCGGTGAGCTGAGCGCGCCGCTACATCAAGATGCCGCGCGCGTCGGGCCCGGGTATCGCGGGGACGTCGAGCTCGCCGAGCCGCTGCCGCAGGTTGAGCTCGATCGTGGTCGAGATCGCGGCGAGCGGGAGCCCGTTGTAGAAGAGCGTGAACGGATCTTCGAGCACGCGCCCCGCCTCGCTGATCAGCGCGAACGCGCCGCACACCAGCAGGTTGATCGGCAGCGCGAACCAGCCGAGATCTTTCACCATCGCGAACGGCAGCAACATGCCGAACGCGACCACCAGGCGCTCGGAGATGAACGCGTAGCCGCGCGGGAAGGGCGTCTTCTTGATGCGCTCACAGCCGCCTTGCGCATCGAGCAGCGTCGCCTGCGAGTTGTCGATCGCCAGCAGGCGCAGCTCGGGAAGCTTGCCCTCGTTGGCGACGCGCACGAGGATCTCGCGTTGTCGATGCAGGATCGCCGAGGCCGGATTGCGATCGCGCTTCCACGTCGCGCGATCTTCTTCGTCCGTCCATTCGATCACCTTTTCGTCAGCGAACGGATCTTGATCGCGGAGCGCGCATCGCAGCACATGCACGTACGCGATCTGCAGCCGCACGACCTGCTTCGCTTCTTCCGCCGGCACAGAAGCGATTACCTGCGACGCGAGTTGTCGTGACGCATTGACGATGCGCCCCCACAGCTGCCGGCCTTCCCACCAGCGCGCGTAACAAGAGTTCGTGCGGAAGCTGACGAAGATGCCGATCGCGCCCCCGATGACCGCCAGCGGCAGCGCCGGCAGGACCAAGTGATCCCAGCCGATTACACCGTGCAGCACCTGCGCGACCAGCCCGGCAGACGTGAACAGCAGCGCGCGCTGCCACTGCCAGGCGAGCAGAGAGAAGACCGAGGTCTGATAGTTCACCATCATGGCGGCGCGCCGAGGATGCCATGGTGGAAGCGCCGCGCGTCGCGGAAGATCGTCCACGAAACGGCGACCCGCAGCGCCCCGCGACAACTGATCGCGGCAGCACTCCCGTCAAAAGTTACGGCTGCGAAATCGCGGCGAAACTTCGCCGGCGCTCGTTCGTGTACCATCCAGCACCGCGAGGAGCCGAGCGATGAAGAAGGTCGAAGCGATCATCAAGCCGTTCAAGCTCGACGAGGTGAAGGACGCGCTCTCCGAGGTCGGCGTGCAGGGAATGACCGTGTCCGAGGTGAAGGGCTTCGGCCGCACCGGCGGCAAAAAAGAGGTCTACCGAGGCAGCGCCTACGTCGTCGACTTCGTCCCGAAGGTGAAGATCGAAGTCGTCGTCCCCGACGCCTTGGTCGTCGCCGTCCTCGAGGCGATCGAGAAGGCCGCCAAGACCGGCCGCATCGGCGACGGCAAGATCTTCGTCACGCCGATCGAAGAAGCCGTCCGCATCCGCACCGGAGAGCGCGGCGAAGACGCGATTTGAACTTTTCGCCCCCTCCCCGCCTCCCCCTCCGGGGCCCTCCGGGGGGAGGAGTTTTTTCGTAAGTACATCGCCGGGGCGGAGGATGTGTCGAGGGGCGTTGTGTAGTTGGGCTGCACATCGCAATGGCGGTGAGCGAAGTACTTCGAGTTGTCTGGGTCGCGTAAGATGTGGGGTTTGCGGACACGACGCCGCTGACGTGGATGAGCACGATGGCGCCGGGCGGAATGGACGCGTGCATGCACGCCGGACGCGCGTCGCCTGATCGAGCGGCAACGCCGGGATGGAGGTCGGCACCGGCCCGGCCGCCGACAACGTCCAAAGTCCAAAGTACATATTGTCGTCGGGATCGATCAGCGTGCTCGCGGGGCTCGATTCGAGTCCATCAGGACCCCCGAGATAGGTTACGGGGACGGAGGTGCCCGCAACGAGATCGGCGTATCCATCGCCGTTGACGTCGCCTGCACCATCGACCGAGAGTCCGAGGCGCTCGCAGCGCTCGTCGAACGTATGGTCGACTGGCCCGTTGAGAGCGCGCCCGAACGGTGGGGCGGGTATGTGCCGATGAGAGCGGCACAGGCAAGGAACTCGTCGCCGATGCGATTCACCGGAACTCGCCCGCCGACCTGCACGGCGGCGCGGTCGTGACGTGTGCGGAGCTCGGCCGAATCACGGCGTGTCGATGACGACCCGACCGCTCTGCGCACCCGACGCACCCACACCGCTACGTCCCGCGTTGCCGTCCCATGCGGTGTCGCTGCTGCCGCCCGGCACGCCTGCAGCGCCGCCTTCGGACGCTCCACTCGCTGGAAAGAGGCAGCTGCCGCCTCCGCCCGCGCCCGAGATTGTCCCCGATTGCCACGCGCCGCCGCCGCCGCCGAAGAAGCCGCCTCCTCCGCCGGCCGATGTCGCGAGCGAGTACCCGCTTGCGCCCACCGGAAGCCCGTCGCCCCCTTGATATGCGCCGCCGGCGGTGCCGCTGACGGTGCCTCCCGTACCTCCAGCCCCGCCCGCAGCGACGGTGCCGCGGCGGCCCGCACCCAGACCTGCACCACTTCCGACTACGGATCCCGCGCAGCCGCTGCCGCCCGCACCAGTCGTGTCGCCGATCGGATAGCCGACGCCACCACCGCCGCCTGCGGTCAGTACGTCGCTGGCACCACGGCGGATTGCAGAACGCCCGCCGCCCGCACCGGCCCATGCGGAGCGGGTGCTGTTCGATCCAGCGCCGCCACCCCCGTACGAGCGCCGATTGACGCCGACCATGCACGAGCCGGCGACGCCGACGATGATGGTGAGCGACTCCCCTGGGGTGACCGGCAGCGCGTCGTGCGACACGAAGCCGCCTGCGCCGCCTGCGTGGGCGCCGCAGCTGCCGCCGCCTGCGCCCCAGGCGCGGACACGGATGGACGTCACACCCGCAGGGACGACGAGCGTCTGATCGGCGCCCGTCGCCGTGAAGATCGTGCGTCGTACGCCTCCATCGACTGGCCCGCTGCCCCCATCGGAGCCCGCGTCGATCGTGCCAGCATCGTTCCCAGCATCGCGGCTGTCCGCGTCGGGAATGCCCGCGTCTACGGTGCCAGCATCGCTGCCCCCGGCGTCGCGCCCGGCGTCACCGCCGCCCATCGGGACGATCGCGGCATCGGTGTCGCCCGCGTCACCACGGGCACAGCCGCCGAGCGGTGCTGCGCCCATCGCACCCGTGATCACGACGACCGTCCACCCTTGCAACCACGATCGAAGCATGTGCCTCACCTCGAGTGAGACCTTGCCCCTGCACAGGGCGTCTCCACAACAGGACCTGAGTCGATTCTAGGAAAATCTTTCGCCCTGCACTGGCACGCACTCGCCGTCAGCCGCATCCGCGGGGCCTTCGCAGATTTCAGACGCGTCGCGGTTCACGGTGTTGACAGATCCGCTCTCCTCCAATTTTTACGGCGACGAAACGCGACCGAAACGCATCGCGCGTAGTGATCGCGCGCGTTCGATCGTAGTCTCCGCCGCGCTCGGCGCTCGGTAGGCCGCGCACCCGCTCGTTTCCATCCCCGTTCCCCGCCTGGAGTCCAGATGACTGCGAAGACACTCACCCCGAAGGACGCGATCGAGCTCGGCAAGAAGCATGGCGCCGAGATGGTGGACCTGCGGTTCATCGATCTGCCGGGGACCTGGCAGCACACCAGCGTCCCGTTCAAGCGCCTCGACGACGAGGCTTTCGAGGACGGCTTTGGCTTCGACGGCTCGTCGATCCGCGGCTACGCGCCGATCAACGCGTCGGACATGCTGGTGATCCCGGAAGCCTCGACGGCGCAGATGGATCCGTTCACCAAGCACCCGACGCTGGTGCTGCTCTGCAACATCGTCGATCCGATCACGCGCGAGCCCTACGGCCGTGACCCGCGCTACATCGCCAAGAAGGCGGAGTCGTACCTCAAGCAGACCGGCATCGCGGATACGTGTTTCGTCGGGCCCGAGGCCGAGTTCTTCGTGTTCGACAGCGTGCAATACGACTTCAAGGGCCACGCGCAGTTCGCGCAGGTCGACTCGCAAGAGGCGCACTGGAACACCGGCGACGGGCCGAACCAGGGCTACAAGGTTCGCCCGAAGGAAGGCTACTTCCCGGTGATGCCGACCGACTCGCTGATGGATCTGCGCACCGACATGGTGAAGAAGATGTTCGAGTGCGGGCTCGACGTCGAAGTCTCGCACCACGAGGTCGCGACGGCGGGCCAGTGCGAGATCGACTTCCGCTTCTCGCCGCTCGTCTCGATGGCCGACCAGCTCTGCTGGTTCAAGTACATCGTGAAGAACGTCGCGTTCCAGGCGGGCAAGACGGCGACGTTCATGCCGAAGCCGATCTTCGGCGACAACGGCTCGGGCATGCACTGCCATCAGTCGCTGTGGAAGGACGGAAAGCCGCTCTTCGCAGGCGATCAATATGCCGGCATGAGCGAGATGGCGATGCACTACATCGCCGGGATCATCAAGCACGCGAAGGCGCTGTGCGCGATCACCAACCCGACGACGAACAGCTATCGCCGCCTCGTGCCGGGCTACGAAGCGCCGGTCAACCTCGCGTATTCTTCGCGCAACCGCTCGGCCGCGATCCGCATCCCGATGTACTCGTCGTCGCCGAAGGCGCGGCGCATCGAGGTGCGCTTCCCCGATCCCGCGACCAACCCATACCTCGCGTTCTCGGCGCTGATGATGGCGGGCCTCGACGGCATTCAGCGCAAGCTCGATCCGGGCGATCCGCTCGACAAGGACATCTACTCGCTGTCGCCGGAAGAGCTGAAGGGCGTGCCGACGGTGCCGAGCTCGCTCGACGAGGCGCTGCGCGCGCTCGAAGAGGACCACGAGTTCCTGCTCAAGGGCGACGTGTTCACCAAGGACCTGCTCGAGGAGTGGGTGTCGTACAAGCGCGCCAAGGAGGTCGACCCCGTTCGTCTCCGCCCGACGCCGTACGAATTCGCGCTGTATTACGACTGCTGAGGCGTTCTTCGACGCGGCGCGCGACGCGGCTCGCGGCGGGGCTCGCACCGCGAGTCTCGTTGACGCCGCAGCGACAGCTCAGGTAGCATCTGCGGGCTCGATCGTGCGTCTCCCCGACGCATGACCGGGCCCGCGCTCGTCGGGCGCGGGCCGCGCAAACCGCGCCGCACGTCGCGCCGCACAAGTCGCGCCGCGAACAGCTCACAATCACACCGGTTCGTCCTGAACCGCCGCGATCAGAGACACCCGCGACCATGCTCCCGAGCAAAGCCCGTGTCGCCGCAGCCGTCCTCCGCGTCCTGCCGAGAAACCGCCTGAGCCGTCAGCTCGGTCGCTTGGCAGATTTCGCCGTGCCTGGGCCGGTGCTCGATCGCTTCATCGATGGGTACCGGAAGGCGTACGACATCGACATGAGCGACTACGAGGCTGCGCCGAACGGGTATCCGAGCTTCGATGCGTTCTTCACGCGTCGGCTGCTGCCCGGCAAGCGTCCGCTCGACGACGACGCGAACGCGCTGCTCTCGCCCGCCGATGGCCGGCTCGAAGATCTCGGCACGATCGAGCGCGGCGCGAAGCTGCTGGTGAAGGGCAAGGAGTACGACGTCGGCGAGCTGCTCGGCGATCGGCACGGCGCCGCACGCTTCGACGGCGGGCTGTTCGCCGTCGTCTATCTCTCGCCGCGCGACTATCACCGGGTGCACGCACCGGCGACGGGACCGGTGACGTTCGCGCGCTACGTCTCGGGGACGCTCTATCCGGTAAACGCGATCGGGCTCGAGCACGTGCCGAACTTGTTCGCGGTGAACGAGCGCGTCGCGATCCATCAGCAGACGGAGCGCTTTGGCGAGGTGGTCTCGGTGATGGTCGGCGCGATCGTCGTCGGGCGCATCGGCATCAGCTTCGATCCGGAGCTCGTCACCAACGTCGGTCGGCCGGCGATCGCGCGTGACTACGGCGCGAAGGGCCCGCAGATCGAGCGCGGCGGCGAGCTCGGCATCTTTCACATCGGCTCGACGGTCGTGTTGTTCACGACCCCAGCGGCGGGCCTCCACTTCGTCCGCGGTGCCGGCGATGTCGTGCGGATGGGCGAGGCCATCGCGCGACGCGACGGAGGCCACGCGTGAGCGACGGCGATCCGGAGCGCAGGGAGCGCAAGAAGACGACGCGCGGGCGTCGGCTGCGCGTGCCCGTCGACGAGGTGCCGCGGCAGAGCGCGGTGCCGAACGTGCCCGTAGAGGCGATGCTCGATGACGGCGATCTCGAAGAGATTGGCAGCACGCCACCCGCCGCGCCGCCGGCAGCGCCGCCCGCACCGAGGCACGTCGAGCAGCCCGCCGCGCAGGCCGCGCCCATGCCGCCGGCGCCGCGCGCTGAGGTCGCGACACCACCGCCGATCGATCGGCCTGCGGTCGCGCATGCGAGCTCGGTGGTCGTCCAACGATCGATGGTGATCACCAGCGCGCCAACCGCGCCGACCACGCCCATCGCTCCGGTGTCCGTGCCGCCGATGCGGATGCCGACGTTCACGAGCGCGCCGGTGGAAGAGCTGCCTCCTCTCGACGTCGACACGACGACGCCGGGCGTGACCGAAGCGGCGCTCGAGCGCACGACGGATCCTGGCGAGCCTGAGGCGCTCCAAGCAGGCTTCGCGGAGGAGTCGTCGACGGAGATCACCATCGAGGAGTCCGCCGATGCGGACGACTTCGCGGGGCTCGACGATTTCGACGACGGCAGCGACTTCGACGAGCTGCAGGGCGAGGCGACGACCGTGCGCGCGCCGCTCGAGGACGAGCTCGAGGCAGCGCAGCAGCAGCAGCCATCGCATCCGCCCACGGCGCACCCTCTGTCGCAGCCGTCTACGGCGCATCCTGCATCGCAGCCGCCTACGGCGCGTCCTGCATCGCAGCCGCCTACGGCGCGTCCTGCATCGCAGCCGCCTACGGCGCATCCTGCATCGCAGCCGCCTACGGCGCATCCTGCATCGCAGCCGCCTACGGCGCGTCGTGCGTCGCAGCCGCCTACGGCGCATCCTGCATCGCAGCCGCCTACGGCGCGTCGTGCGTCGCAGCCGCCTACGGCGCATCCTGCATCGCAGCCGCCTACGGCGCATCCCGCATCGCAGCCGCCTACGGCGCGTCATGCATCGCAGCCGCCGACGGCGCGTCCGCTGTCGCAGCCGCCTGCTGCGCTCGCGCGTCCGCTGTCGCAGCCGCCTGCTGCGCTCGCGTCACCGGATGGCGATCTCAGCGACGCGCTCGCCGCGTTCGACGAGATCACTGCCGTCGCATCGCTCGCCGCGGACGATGCGCCGGCGGAGGCGGCCGTCGAAGTCGCGTCGAGCCGCGATTCGTCGCCGCCGGAGGAGCTCGCGAGCGACGATCTCGCGACCGAAGAGCTCGCGGCAGAAGACCTCGCGGTCGAGCGGCTCGCGGCGCTCGCCCGGCCTGCACCGCCACCCGCGCCGCCAGGCGCGGCGATGCGTCCGCCGCCAGCGCCGCCGGCAACGCCGAGCGCATCGCGCATCACGCCGCCGGCGACCCCCATCGCGCTGGCCGCAACGCCCGCAGGAGCGGCCGCGGAAGTCGCCGAGCAGCCGAAGCGCAAGAAGCGCGCGAAGGTCTGGTGGGAAGAGTTCTTCAACGACGACTACCTGCGCACGGTGCGACCGCCGAAGCAGGAGCAGGTCGTTCGTCAGTGCAATTTCCTCGAGTACAGCCTCGGCCTGCAGAAGGGCGCGACGATCCTCGACGTCGGCTGCGGGCTCGGCCTGCAGGCGGTGGAGCTCGCGGCGCGCGGCTACGTCGTCGTCGGGCTCGATCTCTCGCTGCCGATGCTCTCGCGCGCGGCGGACGAGGCGCAGGATCGCGAGATCAAGATGAACTTCCTGCATGGCGACATGCGGGAGATGAGCTTTGACGGCGCGTTCGACGCCGTGCTCTGCGTCGGCACGACGTTCGGCTATTTCGACGACGACACCAATCGCCAGGTGCTCGACCGCATGAAGCGCGCGCTCAAGCCGCACGGCCTGTTGATGCTCGACGTCGTGAACCGCGACTTCGTCGTGCAGGGCCAGCCGAACCTGGTGTGGTTCGAGGGCGACGGCTGCATCTGCATGGAAGAGACGCAGTTCAACTACATCACCTCGCGCCTGCATGTGAAGCGCACGGTGATCCTCGAAGATGGCCGGCAGCGCGAGAACGAATATTCGATTCGCCTCTATCCGCTGCACGAGGTCGGGCAGGTGATGCACCAGATGGGCTTCCGCGTCGCGGAGGTGAGCGGCATGGAAGCGACCCCCGGCGTCTATTTCGGCGCGACCTCCCCGCGGCTGATCATCTTGGCGGAGAAGCGCGTCGAGCGCAGCAGCGGCGTGATGCAGGCGGTGGCGCCTGGCGCGACGCCAGCGCCCTCACGGCCGAGCGAGCCTGCACCGCCGCCGACGCCGCCGAACGACGGCGCGACGGGCGGCTCGAGCGGCAGCGCGCCCACCGGCGGCGACGACGGCGCGAGCAGCTGAGCGCGCTTCGCGCTGCCGGCGATCAGAACGTCGAGTCGCTCGCGACGCCGCTGATCGTGTAGCGCACGCGGCACGGGATCGCGTCGAACGAGCCGCCTTGCACGGCGAGCAGCGCGGCGCAGTCGGAGCCGCGCGCCACCACGACGTCGACCAGATGTTCGCCGACGAGCAGCTCGCGCGGCTCGCTCGTGCCCGCGTCGGCCGGGTTGCCCGCGTCCGCCGCATTGCCCGCGTCTGCTGCATTGCCCGCGTCGAGCGCATCGCTGCCGGCATCGGCCGCGCCTGCATCGAGGGACGTCTCTTCGGCTGCGGCGTCCATCGCGCCATCATCGATCGCGCCATCCGCGGTCGTCAGGATCGGCGTCACCGTGCCGCGGATCGTCTCGCGCTGCTCGAGCGTGCAGCCGGCGATCCCATTCGGAAGATCGGTCGCCCACGCGACGAGCGCGGTGGTGCTGCGAAATTCGAACGCGCCGTCCGCCTCGCGGTAGCTGCCGGTCACCGGGCCACTCGCCGGCATCCGCCAGTAGCCGAGCGCGCCGCTCGCGCGCAGCTCGACGTCGAAGCTCACCGTCGGAAGCACCGGCAGGCCTGCGCCGCAAGTGTTCGCGTCGAGCGTCTCGACCACGCTGTACGTGCCGATCGGCACGCCCGGATAGCTCGGCTCACACGCAGATACGACGGTGAGCGCGGCGATCGCGAGCACGACGAGAGGCAAGCGCATGGCTCGCTATCGCCGTGCGCGTGCCGCTGGTCAAGAAAACCGCACGCGCTACTCGTTGGCGCGACGACGACGACGACGCTCGGCGCGCGTCTCGGGTGCGCCCTCGGCCGCCGGGACGACCTCGACCGCAGGCGCCGCTGCCGGCGCGTCAGGAGCCGCCGCCGCGGGCGCAGGAGCCGCGGGCGCAGGAGCGGCCGCGCCCCGTGCTGCGGCACCCGCTGCCGGCGTCGGCGGCGTCTCGGGCACGACTGGAACAGAGACGGTGGTCGCGGCCGTCTCGACGATGAACTCCACGCGACGGTTGGCCGCCTGCGCGCGACGGCTGGTGCCGGTCGAGAGCGGGCGATCCGGACCAAAGCCCTGCGCCGCGAGGCGCGTGGCGACGATGCCCTTCGTGAGCAGGTAGTCGAGGCACGCCTGAGCGCGTGCCTGCGACAGCGCGACGTTCGCGTCGTGATCGCCGCGATTGTCCGTATGACCCTCGATGCGCACGTGGCCGTACGACGGCTGGTGATGCAGCACCGCCGCGATGACGTCGAGGATCAGGAACGACTGGCGTCCATCGATCACCGCGCTGGCGGTGCGGAAGTTCACCTGCTGCAGCAGCGTGATGGTGTTGCCCTCGATGCGCACCAGCGCGCGTCCATCCGGGCAGCCGTCGTCGTCGGTGACGCCGTTGAGGGTCTCCGCCTCGCGCGGGCAGCGGTCGACCGGATCGGCGATGCCGTCACCGTCGGTGTCGGGCGCCTCGTCCGGGCAGCCGTCCTCGTCCTCGAAGCGGTTGAAGTTCTCCGCCTGGTCGGGGCACGCGTCCGCGTCGTCGAGCAGGCCGTCGTTGTCGAAGTCGGTCTCCGGACAGCCGTCTTCGTCGCCGTAGCCGTCGGTGTCCTCGGCGACCTCGGGGCACTGATCCGTCTCGTCGGGGATGTTGTCCCGATCCTTGTCGTTCTCGGGGCAGCCGTCCTCGTCGCGATCGCCGTCCATGTCCTCGGCGACCATCGGGCACGAGTCGTAGCCGTCCTGGATCGTGTCGTTGTCGTTGTCGCGATCCGGGCAGCCGTCGGTGTCCTCGAACTGATCGCGATCCTCGGCCTCGTCGCGGCAGCGGTCGTGCTCGTCGTCGATTCCGTCGCTGTCGTTGTCGGCCTCGGGGCAGCCGTCGGTGTCGTCGTATTGGTCGAGATCTTCCGGCTCGTTGACGCACGCGTCGTCGAGGTCGATGACGCCGTCGCCGTCGCTGTCGGAGCGCGCGGGCGCCCACATCGCGCCGCCCATGACGCGGAACACCGGCACGCCGACGCCCTGGATGAGGCCGGGACCCGCGCCGAGCGTGAACTGGAAATCGCCCGCGGAGATGCGACCGGCGACGCGCGCCTCGAGCGCGTTCTCGTCGACCTCGGCGGTGAACGACGACGACCCGGTGACCTCACCGAGCACGCTGACGAGCGGCGTCAGATCGTAGGCGAGGGCGAGGCCGTAGGTCAGCCGCGGTCCGCTCTGCGTCGACAGGAACGTCGTCGACTCGCGCCAGTAGCCGCCGACGTTCGCGCCGAGATGGAAGCCGTTCTTCGCGAACTCCGCAATGACACTGCCGCCAAAGAGCGGGCCCTGGTTGCCGATGAACGAGTCGGACGCCGTAAAGCTCGCGAGCGGCACGGTGCCGTACGCGCTGACCGCGACCGCGAGGCCGTCTGCGTGGCCGAAGATGCGCAGCTTCGCGCTGACACGCAGATCGCCGAGCCCCACCGAAGATCCGCCGCGCGAGACGATCTCGGGCGGGGCGCGCATGATCTGAAACGCCTGGCCGTCGGAGAAGCTGAACGGCAGCACGAATCCGATCTGCAGCCGCTCGAACAGCGTCATCGCGCCGGTGAGGTTCGCCGTCGCGATGTACTCCGCGAGCACGGCGCGCGTGTCTTGGACCGCACAGTTCGTCGGATCGGTCTCGGCACACGTCGCGGTGTGCAAGACGAACGGCTGATGCGCGTAGTCGAGCCACAGACCGATCGCAGGCGTGATGTGCCCGGCGGTCTGCGCGCCCTCGACCATCAGGTAGTTGCCGCGCCCTGGCGCCGGCACGAAATTCTGCGCTGAGACCGGGTCGCGCGGTGCCGTCTGCGCGGAAGCGCGCGGGACGACGAGGAGCAGCAGGAGAGCGACCGGAAGCGTTCTGACGAGGAGCTGAGAGAAACGCCGCATGAGTTCTCCGGGCATGGGGCGCGCGCCTCGCGCAGCCACATGAGCAGGGCACCTGGGCCCCGTGAGCAATCGAGGGCGAGTATCTACCGAGCCAGCCCTGCGCCGCAACGAGGAATCGCCCCAGAGAGGAATATTGCAGAGCTGTTCCGCTCCGGACGGACGCGCGTCACGGGCGTGCTGCCGTCAGAAATTCATGTCGAACGCGCAGTTGAAGTCGATCTCCGTCGAGACCGGGTTCCCTTGCGCGTCGAGCGGGGGCGTGAAGCGCATCTGCGGGTCGCGAAACATGCGTCGGCACGCGTTACCAAACGACGCGCGCGATGACGACACGATGCGCACGGTGGTGGCGCGTCCGTCCGGACCGAGCACGACGCGCACGACTGCTTCGCCCTCGATGCCTTGATCGCGCTCTTCGCTCGGGAAATAGCGCTCGAGGATGGTGTCGGCGTTGCTCGGCGGCCGCGGCCCGCGGGAGAGATTCTCGGCAGACACGATGCGCGGGCCAGCTGGCGCTTGGCCGGTCCCCGTCCCGCCGACTGCACCGCCCGGCGTGCCCACGACGCGGCGACCCGTCGGCGTCCCCGGCGGCCCGATCGGCCCCTCGCGCGAGACGCCGCTCGACTGCTCCATGGTGAACGTCGACGGCGCGTCGTTCGTCAGCGTGACGTTGTCGAACGCGACGGGCGTCTCCTCGGCCGGCGCGGGCGGCGGCTCGTCCGGCTCTGGCGGGCGCTCGCGCGGGATGGCGGCAGCGCGCGGGGGCGGCGGCTCGGGCGGCGGCGGCACTTCTTCCGGCTCGGGCGGCGGCGGCAGCGGCGGCGGCTCCGGCGTCTCGACGACGAAGGCGATCTCCCCGCCGCGGTCACGCTCCGTTCGCACCATATCGAGCAGTCCGAGCGTCAGAAAGACGCCGACATGCAGGCCCACGCTCATCAAGAGCAGGATCGCGAGGATCTGGGGACTTCGGTCTTCACGCATCGGAGGATTCGAACCTGGGGTCAGACGCTCGAGCGCGTCGAACGTTTCGTGCTCAATTTTGCGAGCTCAATTGCGCAGCGCGGTCCGCGGCCTCTTCGGCGCAGCAGGCCACGCCGCACTCACTGCATGTCTTCGGGGCGCACGTTGATGGCGAACTTGGTCACGCCTTCTTCGCGCAGCACCGTGATGATGCGGACGACGCGCATGTATTGGATGCGGCCGTCGCCGGCGATCACCGCGCGCAGGTCGTTGTCGCGCTGGTAGGCGCTGCGAATGCCGCGGCGCATCTCCTGCTCGCTGACCGGACGCGCATCGAGGAACAAGCTGCCGCGCTGGTCGATGGTGATCGCGATCGGCGGCGAGTCGCTCGCCGTGCCGACCGACGACTGCGGCAGCTCGACCGGGATGGTCTTCGCCGCGAGGTAGTTCGCGGTGACCATCAGAATGATCAGCAGCACCAAGACGATGTCGACGAGCGGCGTGACGTTGATCGCCGTGATCATCTCCTCGTCGCCGCTACCTCCGCCGCCGGCCATGGCTCAGGCCTCCCCGGCCGCGCCCGCGCGCTTCGACTTCAGGAACGCCAGCACGTCGTGGCCGAGCGACTCGCCACGCGCGAGCCGGCTCTTGATGATGCGCTGCAGCAAATTGAACGCCGCGACCGACGGCAGCGCGACGACGATGCCGATGGCCGTCGCGACCAGCGCCTCGCCGATCTCCGCCATCAGGTTCGGCGACACCTGGCCGCCGGCCGCATCGAGCGCGGCGAACGCGCGGATGATGCCGATGACGGTGCCGAGCAGCCCGAGGAACGGCGCATTGTTGCCGACAGTGCCGAGGAACACGAGGTTGCGCTCCATCGACAGGCGCGCGAGCTCCTTCTCACCCTCGATGCGCTCTTCGGCCGACTCGACGCCGGCGTCCGGCGCGGCGAGCCCGGCGCTCGCGATGCGCGCCTCGAACGACTTCGACGCTGTCAGCAGCTTGCGCGCGCCATCGACGTCCTTCTTGCCGAGCAGGCCGAGCAGCTCGCGCTTGACGCGGACGACGTCGTCACCGGTCGCGAAGAAGAAATACGCACGCTCGAGCACGATGGCGAGACTCACGATCGAGAGCAGCACCAAGAGCCACATCACCCACGTCGCCCCGAGCATCGCGAAAGCGGTCAGCCGTTCCTGAATGTCCATTCAAAAGTCTCCACGCACCGGGTCGGTCGAGCGCCTGAGCAGCGCCGGTTAAAGGACGGTGCGAGCGCGCGAACGTTACGTCCACCGCTGGTGCGCGGCAAGGTTGAGTGACGCAGCGTTCACACTTCTTCGTTGCCCTCGGAGCCTGTGGCGCTTTGGCCATCTGCCTCCGAATCGCCCGCCGCGCGCGTCCCGTCGCTGGCCGAATCGCGCGATCCCCCTTCGACGAGCGCCTCTTTCGTCACCTCGCGCAGCACGACCGTCGCGTACGCGCCCTTCGGCAGCGTAAAGCGCAGCAGGACCACGCCCGGTGTCTCCGTCTCCACCGCCACGTCGAGCGGCCGCACCCGCAGCGGCCGCCGCGTGCCCTCACCATCGCGCGCGAAGCTCTCGAGGTGCGCCGCCGTGAGCCCAGCGGCCGCGAGCACGCGCTCTTCGCGCTCGCGGGCGGCGCGCTCTGGCCAGCGCATCTTCGCGCCGAACATCGGGCCCGTCGGGCTGACCTCGAACGCCGAGACGCGCGCGCTCGCGTCGGCGAGATCGTCGGTGGTGAAGAGCCCGCCAGAGTCTTCTTTGCGCAGCAGATCGCCATCGACGGCCTGCGCGAACAGCCCGTCGTCGAGGCGCGCCGCGAGCACGTCGTTGAACAGCTCCGATTGCAGCGAGCTCACCAGCAGCTTGCGGCGAAACGCGTCGCGCGGCGGGCGCTGACCGTCGACGATCCAGCGCCGCGCCTCGGCGACGTTCTGTGCCTCACGGCCGAAGCGCTGCTCGCCATAGAAGTTGGGAATGCCCTCGACCGCGAGGCGCGCGAGCACCGCCGCGACCTCCGCCTCGCGGCCGAGCGGCACCTCGCGCAGCCGCAGCGCGAAGCGATTGCCGCGCAGATGACCGGTGCGCAGCTTGTTGCCGTGGCGCGTCACCTCGAGCACGCGAATGCCCTCGAGCGTGTCGCCGAGCGCGCGCGCGACGCTGTCGTCCTTGAGCGCGAAGCTCGCCCACTGTCGCGTCACCGCGCGGCGATCTTTGAGGCCCGCATATCCTGCTGCGCGAGGCTCGGCGCCGAGGGCACGGATCAGGCGGCGCATCGCCTCCGGCGTCGTCAGGTCGCGCTTCTCGAAGTGGATGTAGACGTGCTCGCCGCTGCCGGAGAGCTCGTACGCAGACATTTCATCGACGACGAAATCCTCGAGCGCGACCCGCAAAACGCCGGGGATGCCGGGGACGTCGGCGGTCAAGTAGGGGAGAGACATCGAGGCGAGACACGCTTTCTAGGTAGACTCTCGGACGAGGGTCCGGTAGGAGAGTAGTTGGGCTCTAGCGCGTGGGGAACGCAAGGAAGGAACGTGTCTACTCGGAGGCAACTCGTCTCCTCGAGGCCGGCGTTGCTGGGCGCGTGTTCCCCGGGGCCACCGCGTGCGTCGGCTGGCGCGACCCATCGGGTACGCCCGTGTACGTAGAGGCGCACGCCGGGAAGCTGAACGACGGCGGCAGCGCGACCGACGACCGAACGCCGTACGACCTCGCGTCGATTACGAAGCCGTTCACCGCGATGGCCGCGCTCCGCTTGGTCGCGCAAGGCGTGTTGCGCCTCGAGACGAAGGCCGAGCAGTTCGTCAGCGATGCGCGCGGTGGACCCGGCGGCGCGGCGACGCTCGAGCAGCTGCTCACCCATCGCGCCGGCCTCGCGCCGTGGGGCGGGCTCTATCTCGACGTGCCGCACGAGCCGGGCACGTCCGCAGCGCGGCGCTGGATCGTGGGCGAGGCGTCGCGTCGCCCGGAAGAAGGGCCAACCGCCGTGAAGGGCGGCGCGCTCTACAGCGATCTCGGCTACATCATCGCCGGCGAGCTCGTGTCACGCAGCGCGGGTCAGCCGCTCGATCGCGTGATCGCGGCGCAGGTCACCGATCCGCTCGGCATCGCCGACGAGGTGTTCTTCGCCGGCGCGCTCTCGCCTGACCGCAAGGCGTCGCTCGCCAAGAAGGCCGCGCCGACCGAGCGCTGTGACTGGCGCAGTCGCGTGATCCGCGGCGAGGTACACGACGAGAACTGTGCTGCGCTCGGCGGCGTGAGCGGGCACGCTGGCTTGTTCGGCACGGCGCACGGTGTCGCGGTGTTCGGCCGCGCGATGCTCGAGTCGCGCGCGGGCCGCGGCAGCTATCTCTCGCGCGAGCTGATGGCCCAGGCGCTTCTGCCGCGCGCCGGGACCTCACTTCGCCTCGGCTGGGACAGCAAGAGCGCCGAGGGCAGCACGGCGGGCAAGCGCCTCTCGCCTGAGACGTTTGGCCACCTCGGCTTCACCGGCACCT
>Ga0335397_10001549_pt1 | contig 31382 bp, 16 predicted proteins | sample MAT04_FD_205740 | JGI IMG/M metagenome (GOLD analysis project Ga0335397, IMG submission 205740) | Freshwater microbial communities from Lake Fryxell liftoff mats and glacier meltwater in Antarctica - MAT-04 (spades assembly) (version 2) ... | reverse complement strand
TGCGCCGGTATGGATTCCATGGGCTCTCGTACGCATACCTGATGGAGGAACTGGCACGTGTCGGCGGGCCCGAAGTGGCGCAAGGCCGCGTAATCCTCGCACACTTGGGCGGCGGTGCCAGCTTGGCCGCCGTTAAAGCCGGGCGCTGCATCGACACCAGCATGGCATTCACGCCGACAGCGGGCCTGACCATGGCCACGCGCTCGGGCGATCTCGACCCCGGCATTGCGGCGCACCTGGCGCGGACAGAGGGCATGAGCGCACAGCGCTTCTACGACATGGCAAACCACGAATCCGGGCTGCTTGGCATCTCCGGGACCAGCGGCGACATGCGCGATCTACTGGCTGCCGGAGCAACGGATGTACGCGCCGCGGAAGCGGTGGACTACTTCTGCTACCAGACAAGAAAGTGGATCGGCGCATATGCCACCGTGCTGGGTGGCGTGGACACATTAGTGTTTACCGGCGGCATCGGCGAAAAAGCAGCCCCAGTACGCGAGCGTATTTGCAGCGGTCTCGGATTTCTCGGTATCGAGCTCGATTCCGCGCGCAATGCCGGGCATGCCGACGTTGTCTCTGGCCGCGCCAGCCAGGCGACGGTGCGCGTCATCCGCACCGACGAGGAACTGATGATCGCCCGCTCCGTCTCGCGGTGGCTCGACACGGTTAACCACATGAAAGAAGCCTCATGACATCGGAGCAGCCCACGCTGGACGCCAAGCAGCTTGCCAACATCGACGCGTACTGGCGTGCGGCCAACTATTTGTCGGTCGGGCAGATTTACCTATATGACAACCCTCTGCTGCGGCGGCCGCTCGCGCTGGCCGACATCAAGCACATGTTGCTCGGGCACTGGGGCACGACGCCGGGGCAAAATTTTATATACGCCCACTTGAACCGCGTCATCAAGAAATACGACCTAGACATGATCTACGTCTCCGGGCCCGGGCACGGCGGACCAGCGGTTGTGGCCAATACCTATCTCGAAGGCACCTACAGCGAGGTCTATCCCGACATCAGCCAAGACGAGGCGGGCCTGCAAAAACTCTTCCGGCAGTTCTCGTTTCCCGGCGGCATTCCCAGCCACGCGTCGCCGGAATGTCCGGGCTCGATCCACGAAGGCGGCGAGCTCGGCTACTCGCTCAGCCATTCGTTCGGCGCGGTGTTCGACAACCCCGACTTAATCGTCGCCTGCGTCGTTGGCGACGGCGAGGCGGAGACCGGGCCGCTGGCCACGGCATGGCATTCCAACAAATTTCTCGACCCGGTGGCCGACGGTGCGGTGTTGCCCATCCTGCACCTCAACGGCTACAAGATCGCCAATCCGACGGTGCTGGCGCGCATCACCCGCGAAGAACTGGAGCAGTTTTTCCGCGGTTGCGGATGGACGCCGCTATTCGTCGAGGGCTTTGAGCCGGCCTTGATGCATGAGGCCATGGCAACGGCACTCGACGCCGCGGTGGAGCAGATTCGCAAAATCCAAATGGACGCCTGCGCCACAGGCAGTCGGACGCGTCCGCGCTGGCCGATGATTGTGCTCGATTCGCCCAAGGGCTGGACAGGGCCGACGTGGGTCGACGGGCTGCAGATCGAAGGCACTTTCCGTGCGCACCAAGTGCCGGTCACCGACCCCGCCGCCCACCCGGGCCACCTTGCCCTGATCGACACGTGGCTGCAAAGTTACCGAGCCGGGGAGTTGTTCGACGAGCAGGGCCGGCTGATGCCGGCGTTGGCTGAACTCGCGCCGGTCGGCACGCGGCGCATGGGTGCCAACCCGCATGCCAACGGCGGCCTGCTGCTACGCGACCTGCATATGCCGGACTTTCGCGAATACGCGTCTGTTGTACCAATGCCCGGCTCGCCTGGCATCGGCGACACCCGCGTGCTCGGCCCCTTCCTGCGCGATGTGATGAAGTTGAACGACGAGCAGCGAAACTTCCGTGTGTTTGGTCCCGACGAGACGCTCTCGAACGGTCTTGCGGCACTGTTCGAGGTCACCAAGCGGCAATGGGATGCGGCGACCCAACCCAACGACGAGTTCCTCGCACCCACCGGACGCGTAATGGAAATGCTCAGCGAGCACCAGTGCGAAGGCTGGCTCGAAGGCTATCTACTCACCGGCCGGCATGGCGTCTTCAACTGTTACGAAGCATTCATCCACATCGTCGACTCGATGTTCAACCAGCACGCTAAATGGCTGAAGGTGACCGCGCACATTCCGTGGCGGCGCAAGATTGCATCGCTGAACTACCTGCTCGCGTCGCATGTCTGGCGCCAAGACCACAATGGCTTCACGCACCAGGATCCGGGCTTCATCGATCACGTGGTCAACAAGAAGGCCGAGATTGTGCGTGTGTACCTGCCGCCAGACGCAAACTGCCTGCTGTCCGTCATGGACCACTGCCTGCGCAGCCGCCATTACGTGAACGTGGTGGTGGCCGGCAAACACCCTGCGCCGCAATGGCTGACCATCGACGCCGCCGTCAAGCACTGCGCGCAAGGCATCGGCATCTGGCACTGGGCCAGCAACGACGGCGACGGCGCACCCGACGTGGTGATGGCCTGCTGCGGCGACGTGCCCACGCTGGAAACGTTGGCCGCGGTTTCCCTTCTCCGCGAACACCTGCCCGAAGTGAAGATACGCGTGGTCAACGTTGTCGATCTCATGCGGCTGCAGCCAGAAGCCGAACACCCGCACGGGCTGAGCGACCGGGACTTCGACGAACTGTTCACGAAAGACAAACCGGTCATCTTCGCCTTCCATGCGTACCCATGGCTGATTCACCGGCTGACGTATCGCCGCACCAACCACAACAACGTCCATGTTCGTGGTTACAAGGAAGAAGGAACGATCACCACCGCGTTCGACATGACCGTGCTGAACGACCTCGACCGCTTCCACCTCGTGATGGACGTGATCGACCGCCTGCCGCAGACTGGCGACAAGGGCTTGGCGCTGAAGCGGCGGCTAAAAGACAAGCTGATCGAGCACCGGCACTACATCCGCCTCCACGGGCGGGACATGCCGGAGATCCGTCATTGGCGTTGGGGAGGCTCGCGATGAGTGGGCAAACTTTACGCACGACCGCGGCCGCCCTGCTGGGGGGCGACAAGGGCTTGCTGGCGATGGACGAAAGCAACCCCACCTGCAACAAACGCTTTGCCGCGCTCGGCATCCCGCAGACCGAAGAGTCGCGACGCGCGTGGCGCGAACTGATTGTCACGACCCCGGGGCTGGCCAACAGCATCAGCGGCGTGATTCTGTACGACGAGACGATCCACCAGCGCCTGCAAGATGGTCGTCCCTTTAGCAAGGCCCTGGCCGACGCAGGCATCATGGTGGGTATCAAAGTCGACGTTGGCGCTAAGGCGCTGGCCGGCTATGCCGGTGAGATGGTCACCGAAGGGCTGGATGGCTTACGCGAACGGCTGGTTGCCTATGCCGCATTGGGCGCGCGTTTCGCCAAGTGGCGCGCCGTGATCGCGATCGATGAGCGCCTTCCAAGTGATGCCTGCATCGCCGCCAACGCCCACGCGTTGGCGCGCTACGCGTCGTTGTGCCAAGAAGCTGGACTCGTGCCGATCGTCGAGCCTGAGGTACTGATGACCGGCGGGCACACGCTGCAGCGCTGCGCACAAGTCACTGCCCAGGTCTTGCACGAGGTGTTCGCCCAATTGCACGTTCAGAACGTGCTGCTGGAAGGCTTGCTGCTCAAGCCGAACATGGTACTGCCGGGGCTGGACTCGACGCAGCCAGACAGCGCTGCTGACGTGAACGATGTGGCTGACGCCACTGTAACCTGCCTGCTGCGCGCCGTACCTGCCGCAGTACCGGGCGTCGCGCTATTGTCGGGCGGACAGAGTGCCGACCTGGCTTCGGCTCGCTTGAACGCCATGAACCGGCGCTTTAAGATGCGCATGCCTTGGGCGCTGACATTCTCGTTCGCGCGCGCGATCCAACAGCCGGCGCTAGAGGTTTGGCGCGGCGACCCAAAAAAGGTGCCGCAAGCGCAGCGCGCGTTGCAACACCGCGCTGTCTGCAATCGCGCCGCACGTCGCGGCGAATACACGCCCCGAACAGAGCAGATCGCACTTTCTTAAATGATCAGAACACTCATTTTCCGCAAGCTCGCTCAATGGAAGGACACGGTCAGCGGATCTGCGCTGCGTAAACGCGCGTCTGCTGAAGAAGAACCACTTCGATCTGCGCTGCTCAGCAGCGGCCAGATGGAGCAGCACGCCAAGACGCTGGCCGGTGCACATCGGATAACCTCCACGCGCGGGCCGGATCGGCTGCTCGCGAGGCTGGCGGCCAACGAAAGTGTTTTGATCAACGTCTGCAATCAACTGACCGCAGCTGTCACCAACAGCCGGCGGATCACCCCGGCAGGCGAATGGCTGCTAGACAACTTCTACCTGATCGAAGAACAGATTCGCACCGCCAAGCGCCACCTGCCGAAGGGCTACAGCCGCGAACTGCCAAGGCTGTCACGCGGCGCTTCGGCCGGGCTGCCACGCGTATACGACATCGCACTGCAGACCATATCGCATGGTGATGGTCGGATCGACGGGGAAACTCTTGGGCGCTTTGTGTCCGCCTATCAGTCCATCAGCGTCCTCAAGCTGGGCGAGTTGTGGGCCATCCCCATCATGTTGCGGCTGGCGCTGATAGAGAATTTACGTCGTGTTGCGGTCCGCGTTTCCAATGGCATGAATGATCGTGACCTCGCTGACAGTTGGGCTGAGCGTATGACCGAGATTGCGGAGAAAGACTCGAAGAATCTGGTGCTGGTGATTGCCGACATGGCGCGTTCCAACCCACCAATGACGACCCAGTTTGTCGCCGAGTTTGTTCGCAAGCTTCAGGGACTCGGCGCGGCGCTTGCCTTGCCACTCACCTGGATTGAGCGACTGCTGTCGGAGTCGCAACAGACTATTGAACAGTTGGTAACCGCAGAGACCCAGAAGCAGGCAACCGCGCAGGTTTCCATCAGCAACAGCATTGCCAGCCTGCGATTCCTTATTGCCACGGACTGGCGCGAATTTGTCGAAACAATGAGTCTGGTCGAGCACACGCTGCGCAGCGATCCGCAAGGCGCGTATGCGAACATGGATTCAGCAACGCGGGATCGCTATCGCCACGCCGTGGAACGAATCGCCAGGCGCTGCCCGCATACTGAACTGGAAGTCGCACAGGCGGCGATCCGTCTGTCGGGTCGGTCGGTAGCAAGCGCGGCTGCCAGCCCCGCCGACGAACGACGTGCGCACGTTGGTTTCTACCTCATCGATGAGGGTTTGCCAGCTCTGGAGTGCGCAGTTAAATACCGTGAGTCGATACGAGATCGGCTGAACGCAACATTTGGCAGAACGCCGATATTGCCTTACGTGGGAACCATCGCGTTTTTCACGCTGTTGTTGACCGCCGGCGTCTTGGTCCGCGTCCACGTCCACTTGCAATGGCCAACCACGGGGATCTGGATTTTCATCGTGATAGCCATGCTGTTGCTGCTGGCGACCAGCCAACTCGCCGTGGCCCTGGTGAACTGCCTTGCAACGCTGGTTGTGGCACCGAAACTGTTGCCCCGCATGGACTATTCCAAAGGCATTCCCGCGGCATCGCGCACGCTGGTCGTGGTGCCCACCATGATTACCGGTCGCGATTCGATCGAAGAACTGGTCGAAGCGCTGGAAGTCAGGTTTCTGGCCAATCGCGATGACAATCTTTACTTCGCGCTACTCACCGATTTTCGGGACGCAGCCATTGAAGTGCTGCCGACGGATGAGGAACTGGCCGGGCTGGCAGAAGTGCTTGTCTCGGCACTGAACGAAAAATACGGCCATGCCGGACAGGATTACTTCTTCCTGCTTCATCGATCACGCCGGTGGAATGCAGAGGAGGCCACGTGGATGGGTTACGAGCGCAAGCGCGGCAAATTGGCAGACCTGAACGCACTGCTACGCGGCGGCACGGACTCCTTCGCGCGCATCGTCGGCGACACCTCGCTGCTTGCTTCCGTTAAATATGTCATTACGCTCGATACCGACACCCAGTTGCCGCGAGACTCGGCGCGACAATTCGCAAGTGCGATGGCGCACCCGCTCAATCGCGCCGAATTCGACGCGGCCAGCGGCTGTGTCAAGCGTGGCTACGGCATTTTGCAGCCGCGCATCGCCGCGAGCCTGCCCGCGGACGACCAGTCGCACTATGCCCGCCTTTTTGGCAGCGAACCCGGCATCGATCCATACACCCGCGCCAGCTCGGACGTGTACCAAGACGTGTTTGGCGAAGGTTCATTTGTCGGCAAAGGCATTTACGACGTTGACGCTTTTGAACATGCGTTGAAGAACCGCTTTCCGGAAAATCGTATCCTCAGTCACGATCTTCTGGAAGGCTGCTACGTGCGCTCGGCGCTATTGAGCGATGTGCAACTGTACGAGCAATATCCATCGCGCTACAGCGCTGACGTCAGCCGCCGCCATCGATGGATACGCGGCGATTGGCAAATTGCCTCGTGGCTGCTACGCCGCGTCCCAGGCAATGGCGACAAAGCTGTCAGCCGGCTGAATCCGCTGTCGGCGCTCTCACACTGGAAGATTCTCGACAATCTGCGCCGCAGTCTGGTGCCGGCGGCGACGATGTTAATGCTGCTCATCGGCTGGAGCCTGCTCGACCCGGCATGGCTTTGGACAGCGGCCGTCATCGGCATCTTTGTGATCCCGATCTTTGTCTCGGTCATGATCGAACTGATGCATAAACGTGAAGACGTATCCCTGCATCAGCATGTCATGCAGTCGGTGGAGCCGATCGGCGGCCATTTTGCGCAGGCCATGTTCACGCTTGCGTGCCTGCCTTTTGAAGCAGCCTACAGTTTGGACGCCATCATTCGCACTAACTGGCGGATCGCCATTACTCACAAGCACTTGCTTGAGTGGACGCCTTCGGCCAGTGCGGCGGCTTCCGGCACAAGCGGCTTGTGGGCCACCTATCGGGTCATGTGGGTCGCCCCGGCCACCGCGGCAGCCGCGCTACTGTGTTTGCTCATCGCGGTCCCGCTGTCGTCGCTGGCAGCGCTGCCGATACTTCTCTTGTGGGCCATGGCGCCGGCGCTGGCGTGGTGGCTGAGTGAACCGCGCGAGCGGGAAACGAGCACACTCAGTGTTGACCAGATCACCTTTCTGCATAGAAATGCGCGCAAGACCTGGGCGTTCTTCGAGACCTTCGTCGGGCCCGACGATCACTGGCTGCCGCCGGACAACTTTCAGGAACATCCACTCAGTGTGGTCGCGCATCGCACCTCGCCGACGAATATGGGAATGGCGCTGTTGGCCAATCTGGCCGCCTATGACTTTGGCTACATTCCGTCCAGCTCTCTCGTTGAGCGCACGGCCAACACATTAACCGCAATGGCCGGCCTGACGCGGCACCGCGGCCACTTCTATAACTGGTATGACACGCAGTCCATGCAGCCGTTGTTGCCGTTGTACATTTCGTCGGTAGACAGCGGCAATCTCGCCGGGCATCTGCTGGTGCTGCGGGCAGGTCTGCTGGCGCTGCCGGAAGACAGACTGCTTTCGTCACAACTATTCAAAGGCTTGTCCAGCACCTTGAGCGTATTCAGAGAGGTCTTACTCGATCCGCCCCCGGCAGAGCGGATGCTGACGGATCAGCTCGATGAACAGCTCTCCGTCGTCGCCAATATTCACCCGACAACAATTGCAGCCACCTACCGCTGGTTGATGCAGTTTTTGCAATCCGCTGAGATGCTCGCGGCTCGTCTGGAAAAGATGTCAGTTTGGTTGCCCGCTGATCAGCCTCGTCACCTCGGTGAGGGGCGCCGTTGGGCCGAGCTACTGACTTCACAATGCCGGTTGTCGCTAGCCGAGCTGATCTTGTTCGCACCGTGGGTGGCAACGCCAGGCACCAGCACCCGGCTGCAGAGCGTGCTCGATACGATCGAAGTGCCCACGCTCCGCGCGCTTGCGAACAATGACCCATCGTGGCCATCGGCGCTTGCGCAGCAACCGGACGCCGATGCGACCGATGCGGAGCACGCATTCCTGCTGGCGATCAAGCGCAATTGCGCAGAGGCGGGCCGTATCGCGCGAGAACGCGTCATCGAGCTTGAGCGGCTATCGTCGCAGATCGGCGAGCTGACGACGATGGAAACCGGGTTTCTTTACGACCGCACGCGGCATCTCTTCACCATCGGTTACAGCGTCAGTGAGCACCGCGCGGATTCGAGTCACTACGACATGCTTGCTTCGGAGGCCCGGCTGGGAAGTTTTGTCGCCATCGCGCAAGGGAAGGCTCCGCAGGAAAGCTGGTTTGCACTGGGACGATTGCTTACACCGACCGATGGCGAGCCTGCCTTGCTTTCGTGGAGCGGCTCGATGTTCGAGTACCTGATGCCGATGCTGGTCATGCCCACGTTCAAAAACACCCTGCTCGACCGCACCAGTCATGCCGCAGTCGCGCGCCAAATCGCATACGGCGCGCAGCGCAATGTTCCTTGGGGAATTTCCGAGTCTGGTTACAACACCGTCGACGCGGCGATGAACTACCAGTACCGCGCGTTCGGTGTACCCGGCCTTGGACTTAAACGCGGATTGGCCGACGACCTGGTGGTCGCGCCCTATGCGTCGGCTCTTGCCCTGATGATCGCGCCGGAGCCCGCCTGCGCCAATCTACAACGGCTCGCTGCCAGTGGATTGGTCGGCAAGTATGGCTATTACGAAGCCATTGACTACACCCCAGCGCGCCTGCCGCGCGGTCAGACCGGCGTGGTGATCCGTTCGTATATGGCGCATCACCAGGGCATGATATTTCTATCGCTCGCCTATCTGCTGCTGGACCAGCCGATGCAGAAACGTTTTGTGTCGATCCCGATGTTCCAGGCAACCACGTTGCTGCTTCAAGAGCGCGTGCCAAAAGCCGGTGCCCTGCAATTGCACTCTGTCCGATTTGCATCATTCACGGACCAGGCCAACGACCATCCGATGCCGCCGCGTCTCATCGCCAGCGCGACCACCGCACTGCCGGAAGTACAACTGCTCTCGAATAATCACTACCACTTGATGGTGACCAATGCCGGTGGCGGCTACAGTCGCTGGCGCGACCTTGCGGTTACCCGGTGGCGGGAGGATACGACCTGTGATAACTGGGGAACGTTCTGCTATATCCGCGACGAAGCCACCGGCGCATTCTGGTCGAATACACATCAGCCGACACTAAAGATTGCCGAGGCTTACGAAGCCATTTTCTCGGAGGGCCGCGCCGAATTCCGCCGCCGCGATCTTGACTACGACACCCACACCGAAATCGTCGCTTCACCCGAGGACGCGATCGAATTGCGGCGCGTGTGCATCTTTAACCGCGCGCGGACACAAAGAACGATCGAGGTGACCAGCTACGCAGAAGTCGTGCTCGCCCGCGCTGATGCCGATGCCATGCATCCGGCATTCAGTAATCTGTTCGTACAAACCGAAATACTGCCGTCGCGACAGGCCATTGTCTGCACCAGACGGCCTCGCTCGCATGCTGAGCGTTCACCGTCGATGTTTCACCTGATGGCTGTACACGGCGCCGCAGTAGGTGAAGTTTCCTATGAGACCGACCGATCGCAGTTCATCGGTCGCGGACGCAATGTCTCTGCGCCGGCAGCGCTGACCGGTGCGTCAGCGCTGTCGGGCAGTCAGGGATCCGTGCTCGACCCGATTGTCGCAATACGATGCCGCATCACACTCGAGCCCCGCCAGACCGTCATTGTCGATATGGTCTCGGGCGTAGGCGAAGCCCGTGACCAGGCTATAACGCTGATTGAAAAATATCAGGACAAACGGATGGCCGATCGCGTGTTTGAGCTTTCCTGGACATACAGTCAGGTGGTCCTGCGGCAAATCAATGCCACCGAAGCCGAGGCGCAGCTCTACATGCGTCTGGCAAACTCAGTCGTCTACGCCAACAGTTCGTTGCGCGCTGATGCCAGCGTCCTGGTGAAAAACCGCCGCGCGCAATCAGGATTGTGGGGGTATGCCATTTCCGGTGATCTACCGATTGTGCTGCTACAGATCAGCGACCCACGAAACATCGAGCTGGTGCGTCAGCTCGTCAAGGCACACGCGTACTGGCGCCTCAAGGGGCTGGTCGTTGATCTGGTGATCTGGAACGAAGATCACGGCGGTTACCGGCAACTGCTGCAAGAACAAATCATGGGCTTGATTGCGGCTGGTATCGAGGCACACGCCATCGACCGGCCGGGCGGCATTTTTGTGCGTTCGGCCGAGCACATGTCCATTGAAGATCGCATTTTGTTCGAGGCCGTTGCGCGCGCAATCATCACTGACAGGCGCGGTTCACTGGAAGACCAGATTAACCGTCGTATATCGAGCGATGCGCGCGCGCCGCACCTGAATCAACCACGTTTGAAACCAACTCGACCTTACCGTCCTGACATAAGCAGCGCAAGACGCAAGCGCGTGGTCTCGACATCGCTTACCGACCTGCAGTACGCCAACGGACTCGGAGGATTCTCGGCGGACGGTCGTGAGTACGTGATCACGACCACGCGCGAAAAACCGACCCCGGCACCATGGGCAAACGTGCTGGCCAATCCGCACTTCGGCACTGTCATCAGTGAGAGCGGCATGGCCTACACATGGAGCGACAACGCGCATGAGTTCCGGCTCACGCCTTGGCACAACGACCCTGTGAGCGACGCCAGCGGCGAAGCATTCTATCTGCGCGACGAGGAGAGCGGACATTTCTGGTCGCCCACGCCATTGCCCTGCGGTCGCGGGTCGGACGAGTGCCGTCACGGCTTCGGCGTGACTACCTTTGAGCATGTCGAGGACGGTATCCGTACGCAATTGGTGGTGACGGTCTCGCTCGACGACGCGATCAAGTTCTCGGTGTTGAAAGTGATCAACGAATCCGGTCGTTCGCGCAGGTTGTCTGCCACCGGCTATGTCGAGTGGGTGCTGGGCGACCTCAAGGCCAAATCGGCCATGCATGTGATCACCGATATCGATGCACAGAGCGGCGCGCTGTTGGCGCGCAATGCTTATAGCACTGAGTTTGGCGAACACGTTGCATTCTTCGACGTTGACGAATCGATCCGCACCTTCACCGGTGACCGCTCGGAGTTCCTCGGCCGCAACGGCTCCCTGGCGAACCCCGCGGCCATGGCGCGCAGACAGCTTTCAAACAAGATCGGCGCCGGCTTGGATCCGTGCGCGGCAATTCAGGTTGCGTTCGATCTCGCCGACGGCGAGGAGCGTGAGTGCGTTTTCAAGCTTGGGGATGGACGGACTCTGGCCGAGGCGCAGAAACTGCTGCAGCGTTATCGCGGTCCGAATTCGGCTCACGAAGTGCTTGAGGAAGTAAAAAAATACTGGCACCGCACACTGGGAGCCGTACAAGTCGAGACACCGGATGTCTCGCTGAATGTACTGCTCAATGGCTGGCTTGTGTACCAGACCATGGCTTGCCGTTTGTGGGCGCGAAGTGGCTACTATCAGTCCGGCGGCGCCTACGGATTCAGGGATCAATTGCAGGATGTGATGGCGCTGGTGCACGCCGCGCCATCGCTGATGCGCGAACATCTGCTGCTGTGTGCCAGCCGACAGTTCATTGAAGGCGACGTGCAACACTGGTGGCATCCGCCGTCGGGCCGTGGCGTACGCACGCACTGCTCCGACGACTATTTATGGCTGCCGCTAGCTGCCGCCCGCTACGTGCACACAACCGGCGACACGGGGGTGCTCAGCGAATCCGTCCGTTACCTTGAGGGCCGCCAGGTCAATGCCGACGATGACTCCTACTACGACCTGCCCAATCGTGCCGAGGAGGCCGACAGCCTATACCGGCATTGCGTTCGCGCCATCGAACGCGGCCTCACCAGCGGCGTGCATGGCCTGCCGCTGATTGGATCCGGTGACTGGAACGATGGCATGAATATGGTTGGGCAGCACGGCAGGGGCGAGAGCATCTGGCTGGGCTTCTTTATGTGTGAAGTGCTGCGGCAATTTAGCAGCGTCGCACGCTCGCATGGCGACACGGCCTTCGCCGAGCGCTGCCTGCGTGAGCGCGACACGCTGGCGCACAACTTGGAGAAGCATGGCTGGGACGGTGAATGGTATCGACGCGCTTATTTCGACGACGGTACCCCGCTCGGTTCCGCCGCCAACGACGAGTGCCAGATCGACTCGATCGCGCAAAGCTGGTCGGTGCTGTCGGGCGTCGGCGAAATCAAGCGCACGCAGATGGCAATGAATTCGCTCGACGCGCGACTGGTGCGTCGCGACGACAAGATCATCCAGTTGCTTGACCCGCCGTTTGACAAGTCCGCGCTCGACCCGGGCTACATCCGCGGCTACGTCCCGGGCGTGCGCGAGAACGGCGGCCAATACACGCACGGCGCCATCTGGGCGGCGATGGCGTTCGCCGCGATGGGTGACCGTCGGCGCGCGTGGGAGTTGACCAACATGATCAACCCGATCAATCACGCCACCACCACGGAAGAGGCCGCAATCTACAAGGTCGAGCCGTACGTCATCGCGGCCGACGTCTACGGCGTGTCGCCACATACCGGTCGCGGCGGCTGGACCTGGTACACCGGGTCGGCCGGCTGGATGTATCGGCTCATCTTGGAGTCACTGCTGGGCATGCGCCTGGAGGTCGACAAGCTCACCTTCAGGCCTTGTTTGCCGGCAGATTGGCCATCGTTCACCGTGCAGTACCGGTATCGCGAAACGGTCTACGCAATCACCGTGATTCAGACAGTCGTTCCGGAGGGCGGGTGTATCGCTGCCACGCAGGTGATTGTAGATGGTGCCGTGACGACCGATGCCGTCATTTCGCTGGTCGATGATCGACAGCCACACACGGTCGAGGTCAAGGTGCAAGCGCCTCCCCAAAAGCTCGCACCGGGTGCGCCAACAGCGGCTGTAGATTCCCCTGCGAGATAAGACCACACAAGGCCATTTGCCTCCTGAATCTCCAAGTTGAATCAAGCTCCAATTCGATCGGCATTGCCCCATTGTAGCGATCATATGTTGCCCTGATCGTGGATCACTCTCCTATCCGCACCCACGGCGTCGGGTCACTCTGTGCTCAGGGGACGCGGTTGACGAACCCTGATGTCAAATGGCGGGTTAGGCTGCCGGACGAATGGCAAGTGTGGCACCTATCACGCGGAACGCCATTTGCGTCAGAATATCGCTCTTCGTTCAACAAAGACACCTACACAATGCCCTCCACCGCTCCCCGCACCGGCGGCGAAATCCTCGTCGATCAACTCAAAATTCACGGCGCCGATCTCGCTTTCTGCGTTCCCGGCGAAAGCTATCTGCCGGTGCTCGATGCGCTCTACGCGAACCGCGAGCAGGTTCGCCTGATTACCTGCCGCCACGAAAGTGGTGCCGCAAACATGGCCGAGGCGTACGGCAAGATGACCGGCAAGCCCGGTATTTGTTTGGTGACGCGCGGGCCGGGTGCGACCAATGCTTCGATCGGCGTACACACCGCGTTTCAGGATTCGACGCCGATGATTCTGTTCATCGGCCAGGTGGGAAGCGATTTCGTTGAGCGCGAAGCCTTTCAGGAAATCGACTATCGGCGTATGTTCGGCGAGATGGCGAAGTGGGTCGCGCAAATTGATCGCGCGGACCGCATTCCAGAGTTCATCGCGCACGCTTACCAAGTCGCGATGAGCGGCCGCAAGGGTCCGGTGGTGTTGGCGTTACCCGAAGACATGCTGAATGCCGTCGCCGCTGTAGACGACGCACGGCACTACCAATGCATCCCGATCGCGCCCACCAGCGGCGATGTGCAACGTATTTCGGCGATGCTCGCAGCGGCAGAGCGCCCCATCGTCATCGCCGGCGGTTCGGGTTGGGACGCGCATGCTTGTGCCGATCTGCTGCGGTTTGTTGAACGGCAACAACTGCCGGTCACTTGTGCGTTTCGGTTTCAGGATCTGGTAGACAACCGTCATGAAAACTATGCCGGCGACGTCGGTATTGGCATCAATCCAAAACTGGCGGCGCGGCTCGAGAACGCAGATCTCATCATCGCTGTCGGGCCGCGATTGGGCGAGATGACCACCAGCGGTTATGAAATCATCAAGGCACCGATTCCCACGCAAAAACTTATTCATGTGCACGCGGGGGTTTCCGAACTCGGTCGTGTTTATCAGGCCGACGTGATGATCAACGCGACCATGCCGGAGATCGCCGGGGCGCTGGCCGCCCTGCCACCGACCACCAACGCCAGCCGCGCGGCACTGGTGACGGCCGCCAAGGCAGAGTACGCGACGTGGCAGGCGCAAGTGACCATCCCGGGTGACGTGCAAATGTGGGAGGTGATGCAGCACCTGATGGCCGCCTTGCCGCGCGATACGATTTTCACCAACGGCGCGGGTAACTACGCGACCTGGTTGCATCGCTTCTACCAGTACGGCGGCTTTCGTACGCAGTTGGCGCCAACCTCAGGGGCGATGGGCTACGGCGTGCCCGCGGCCATTGCCGCCAAAGCGATCGATCCGAATCGCACCGTCGTTGCGTTTGCCGGCGACGGTTGTTTTCTCATGACTGGCCAAGAGTTGGCCACGGCAGTGCAGTACCAACTCAATGTGATTTTCGTCGTGGTCAACAACGGCATGTACGGCACCATTCGCATGCATCAAGAGCGCCACTTTCCGGGCAACGTGTACGGCACCGATCTGGTCAATCCGGATTTCGCCGCTTTTGCACGCGCGTTCGGCGCGCATGGCGAAGTGGTTGCCACCACAGCCGGGTTCGCACCGGCGCTGGCACGCGCCCGCGCGGCGGGCAAACCAGCGCTGATTGAAATTCGTATCGACCCGCAGGCGATTACGCCGACGACAACGCTCGACGCGATTCGCGATGCAGCGCTGAAAGCGGGCTGACTGGCAGTTTTTAGCGCTATACGACATTCATTTAACGGGTGATTTCAGCGTCCTACTTCCGGTTTGAAAAAGAACCCGCCCTGAGCGTGCCGAAGAGGGCCTACCAGTTTGTTGAAATTCGCAGTGCCAAATCCGTGTGAGCTCACTGCGCGCGATTTCCCCCCTTTGGAAAAGGGGGACTACGGGGGATTTGCGGTCGTTGTCGATATTCAAACGCTAAAAATCCCCCTCAATCCCCCCTCTACAAAGGGGTGAGCGGCACGCGACGCGTTCACCCAGATTTAGCACTGCGAATTTCAACACACTGTTAGCAGGCCTCGGCAGCACACTCGCGTTCGCGTTTTAGAACGGAGAACGCCGTTTGCCCGCTCTCGAGCCGCTTGACCAACAGACGGTACACGTCGGTATCGAAGGCCTGTGGCGTCGCAAACGTAAGTTGTGCGAGCTCGTCGTCGGCGCGCGCAGTACCCACCAGACACCACCGATCAAAGACGTGCACCTGCTCAAGTTCAGCATCGGGATGCAATTCGCGAAACGCGACTGGCCCGGCGAAGGGCCAGTCCGGCAGACGTCTCTCCGCAAGCGCTTCGAGCAACCGCAGATTGTGTTGCGTGAGACTCTCTTCCCCGACGCAGTGGCCGCGACACTTACGGACCTGACGACCAAAACACGCGCCTGCGGTCGGCCTGCCGGCGATCACGTGCCAACACAATCCGTATTCGCCGGCAGCCTCGTTGATGGTGGCTTTTGCCTTCGTCTTCGATGCAAACGGGCCATAAAGACCGGTGGTGTCGCTAAGGTCAACGTCGGTCACACCAACGTATTGTGGTGGCGCGTCCAACGACGCGAGTGTGACGAAAACTGACTCCTGATTGCGCCGCAATCTATGATTGCGAAGCGGCGTGCGCGTTTTGATCAGCTCGATCTCCCGCAGCAAAGCGCCAAGCTCGCCGGCGGTCTCTTCGACTTCGATACGCATGATCTCGGCCGAGAGGCGCATGTCATTGGCGCTGCGATAATCGCTCGAGAAATGCGAGCGTACGCGGTCGCGCAAGTTGATGCTCTTGCCGACGTAGATCGGCAGGTCGTTCACGCCATAAAAAACATACACGCCCGGACCTTCCGGGAGATCGTCGAGCACGCCGGGAGCCAGCTGCGGTGGCAGGCTCGGCATTTTGAGCAGCACTTTGATTGCTGCATCGACGACCGGCTGCGTATGCTCGCGTACCGCCACCTGCATAAATTGCCACGCCGCGCGCGCGTCTCCCAACGCACGATGGCGTCCGTCCATTGACAACAGATGACGATCGCGCAATTGATCCAACCCATGGCGGCTGTACTCGGGGTAGAGGCGCCGCGACAGCCGCACGGTGCAAAGTACGTCGGCGGTGAAGCTCTCGCCCAGCCGGCGAAACTCGTTCTTGATAAAGCCATAGTCGAAGCGCGCGTTATGCGCAACAAACGTTGCGTCTGCCAAGCGCGCTCGCACTTGATCGGCGATCTCCTCAAACGTCGGCGCATCGCGCACCATGGCATTGGTGATACCGGTGAGCGACTGGATCTCGATGGGAATCGAACACTGCGGATTGACCAGTGTGCTCCACTCCTCGACAACCGCACCGTCCTCCACCACGACCATGCCGACCTCGGTGATGCGATCGGCGGTCGCGGTCATGCCGGTCGTCTCAAGATCGATGACGGCGAAGCGGCGGGGAACGTTAAAAAGTGCAGAGGGAGACGAATTCACGAGTGGGACGTTTGGCTGTATTCAAATACAGTATGCACCTGCATTGTGTGGTGCGCAATCGCGGCACAAAACGCCAAACCAAAACTCACCTATTGGCGGGCATTTTCAAGCATAAATGGCTGAAAGTGCCGGTCAATACTCGTGTTTCATTCAGTCGAACGGGTGATGCAGCACAATCGTCTCGTTACGATCCGGACCGGTAGAGACCAAGGCAACTCGCGTGCCCACCAACTCTTCAATTCGCCGCAAATAATTTTGCGCATTCTTCGGAAGCTTGTCGAACTGCTGAACGCCGAGCGTACTCTCGCTCCAGCCGGGATGGCTTTCGTAGATCGGTGTGCATGCGGCGATCGATTCGGCACCGTACGGCAGGATATCGAGCGTTTTGCCGTCGACCTTGTAGCCGGTGCATACCTTCAGTTCGTCAAGTCCATCGAGCACGTCGAGCTTGGTGACGCATAGGCCCGATAGGCCGTTGATTTGCGCCGAGCGTTTCAACGCGGCAGCGTCAAACCAGCCACACCGGCGCGGACGCCCCGTCACCGAACCGTACTCAAATCCGCGATCGCGCAGACGTTGGCCGATGGCATCGTCCAGCTCGGTCGGGAAGGGACCCGAGCCAACACGGGTGGCGTAGGCCTTGGTGATGCCCAACACGTAGTGCAGCGCGTTCGGCCCGACACCGGCGCCGGCAGACGCTTGGCCAGCCAAACAGTTCGATGAGGTGACAAATGGATAGGTGCCGTGATCAACGTCGAGCAACGCGGCCTGCGCACCTTCGAAGAGCAACTGCTCGCCCCGTGCCATCACCTGATGCAACTCCGCCGATACATCGGCGATCATCGGCTTCAAGCGCTCTGCCATCTTGAGCGTCGGCTCGAACACCGACTCAACACTGACGGGTGCGGCGTTCAGGTACTTGGTCAATACAAAGTTATGGTAGTCGAGCACTTCAACCAGTTTGTCTTTAAAGCGCTGCGGGAACATGAGATCCGAGACACGAATTGCACGGCGCGCCACCTTGTCTTCGTAGCAAGGTCCGATACCGCGGCCGGTGGTGCCGACTTTCGCGTCACCCTTTTGAATCTCACGCGCCTGGTCCAGCGCCACGTGGTACGGCAGGATCAGCGGGCATGCCTCGGAGATACGCAGGCGCTCGATCACGTTCAATCCAGCGGCGGTCAATTCGTCGATTTCCTTAAGCAAGGCTTCCGGCGAGAGCACGACGCCATTGCCGATATAGCAGATCACGTGTGGATGCAGCATGCCCGACGGGATCAAACGCAGAATGGTTTTCTTGCCGTTGACCACCAGCGTGTGTCCGGCGTTGTGTCCACCTTGAAAGCGCACCACACCGGCCACCTTCTCGGTCAACCAATCTACGATCTTGCCCTTGCCCTCGTCACCCCATTGCGTGCCGACCACCACCACGTTCTTCGTCATTACGATCCCTTAGCTTGGATTTGCCAATTGCCGTCAATCAATACCATTTCTTGTTCAATCGCACCGGCGTGTTGTTCCCCCGTGAGACGCGACACCACGACGTAGCCCTTCGCCCTCAACGCTGCCATCGCTTCACGCGCGGCGCGATCCGGATTTGCCGGCGCCAATACATGCGTGCTGGTCGCGGCAACATCGTCGACCAATGCCAGCAGTGATTTCAAGTCCATTGAGAAGCCGGTCGCGGGACGCGCACGTCCGAATACCAGGCCAATGTCGTCGTAGCGCCCACCGCGCGCAATCGCTTCCGACGCGCCGTCAGCGAAGGCCGCAAAGGCAATGCCGCTCTCATAGTTGAAGCCGCCCAACTCCCCCAGATCGATGGATACCTGTAACCCCTGATCTGAAAAGTGCTGCGCGACGCGCCCCAACTGATCGAGCGCCGTGGTCAACGCCGGGTGCTTTGGCAGGTGCGTACGCGCCTTGGCAATAACATCTTCCGCCTGATCGCCGTAAAGCAACGGCAGCGCCGCAATTGCTCGTAACGCCTCTGCGGTGGCCGGGCCACGATCGGCCGCCGCCGCGACAAAATCGGTGAGCGTGGCGGTGTCCTTGCCGCTGACGGCGGTAAACAGGACTTCGCGTTCGCGGTCTGTGAGCAAGGCGGCGGTGGCCAGCGCACGAAAGATACTTGGCTGGCCGATGTCGAGGCGCACCGCGCGCACACCGATTGCGGCCAATGTGTCGAGCATCAATTGCTGGATTTCGATATCCGCGTCGAGGCCGCCGTGACCGTACAACTCGGCGCCGGCCTGGAATGGTTGGCGCGATTTGCCGAGCCCGCTGGGACGCGTATGCAAAACGCTGCCGGCATAGCAAAGACGCGTAACGCCCTGACGGTTCAGTACATGCGCGTCGATGCGCGCGACCTGTGGTGTGGTGTCAGCGCGCAGTCCCATCATGCGGCCGGACAATTGGTCGACCAGCTTGAAGGTGGCCAGATCCATATCGTTGCCGACGCCGGACAGCAGCGATTCAACGTACTCCAGCAACGGCGGCACCACCAGCTCGTAGCCATGGCCAGCGAACGTATCGAGCGCGATGCGTCGCATCCGCTCCAGCTTGGTCGCGTCAGCAGGCAATACGTCTTCAATGTTTTCCGGGAGTGCCCAGGTGGTCATGACAAATTTTCAGTTCAACAAGGAGAGCAAAAACAGGCCCGCCAATATCGCCAGCAAGCCAAGAAAACGCAGTTGGCCGCTGGACAGCGCGATCGCCTGCAACATGGTTTTTTTCCAAACTTCGGGAGCGACGAATGGCATCACCCCTTCAAATATCAGCACCAGCGCGCCGCCGGCAAGCAGGACGTCCCAAATATTCATTTCGCGTACCTAAATCCAATTCAGTACCAACACGCCTCGCGGCTTTTACGTGAACGCCGCCAACACCAAACTCCCGCGGCTTTTACGTGAACGCCGCCAACACCAAACTCCCGCGGCTTTTACGTGAACGCCGCCAACACCAAACTCCCACGGCTTTTACGTGAACGCCGCCAACACCAAACTCCCGCGGCTTTTACGTCAACGCCGCCAACACCAAACTCCCGCGGCTTTTACGTGAACGCCGCCAACACCAAACTCCCGCGGCTTTTACGTAAACGCCGCCAACACCAAACTCCCGCGGCTTTTACGTAAACGCCGCCAACACCAAACTCCCGCGGCTTTTACGTAAAAAGCGCCCAACAAAAACGGCGCGCTCTTTTCAGAACGCGCCGTTGGGAAATTATACGCACTTCGGTCGGACTATGCTGGCGGCCTATGCCGACGCCAAGTTCCGCCTTGCAGCGGTCTACTTACCGCGGCCGGGATTACGCATGTACTTGAAGAAATCCGAACTCGGATCGAGCACCATAACATCCGACTTACTCCGGAAGCTTTCGCGGTAAGCCTCCATGCTGCGATAGAAGGAATAAAACTCGGCGTTGCGACCAAACGCTTGGGCGTAAATGCGCGCCGCCTGGGCGTCGCCCTCGCCTTTGGTCTTTTGCGCGTCACGGTAGGCCTCTGCGAGGATTCCGGTACGCTGACGTTCGGCGTCAGCCTTGATCTTGTCCGCATCACCGGCACCGGTGGCACGAAGCTCATTCGCAGCACGCTTGCGCTCGGACTCCATCCGCTTGTAGACGTCGGCTGAAATCTCCGGCACCAGATCAACGCGCTTCAAGCGTACGTCCAACACTTCGATACCGATACTGCGGGCATCTTTGTCGGCCTTGATACGCAGACTTTCCATGATGTTGTCGCGCTCGCCCGAGATCACTTCGGCCAGCGTGCGCTGGCTGAATTCGTCACGCAAATCGTTATTGATAGACTGCGCCAAACGTATTTCTGCCGCATTCAAATCGCCACGAGTGGAAACAAAAAATTGCTTGACGTCGATGATGCGGTACTTGGCGAACGAGTCCACCAGCACGTTATTCTTTTCGCTGGTCTGGATACGCTCAGCGTCCTTGGTATCGAGCGTCTGGATGCGCGTATCGTAGACGCGGATATTCTCGATAAACGGGATCTTGAAGTAAAGCCCCGGCGTTGTGTGCAACGCTACGACCTCACCCAGACGGAAACGAATGGCGGCTTGCCGCTGGTCGACAGTGAAGGCAGTCAGTACCAGCGTTACCAACACCACCAGAGCGATAATCATAATCAGAGGAAGATTCTTTTTCATATTCGTGCTCCTCGTCTAGCGGGCGTCGCGCGCGCGCAAATCGCGGCGTGCGGCGGTGGGGTCTGGCGCGGCGGTCGCCGGCGGATCGGACAACGTGACTGACTTGGCAACCGGATCACCGCTCATCGAAGCTGCCGGGCCGGACATCTGCATGATCTTGTCGAGCGGCAGGTACAACAGGTTCTGGCCGCCCTTCTGGTCCACCAGCACCTTGCTGGTGTTCTGCATGACCTGCTGGATGGTGTCGAGGTACATACGTTCACGGGTGACCTGTGGTGCTTTTTCGTATTCGGTAACCACCGCCGTGAAGCGCGACGCATCGCCCTGCGCGTTGGCGACCACTCGCTGCTTGTGTCCGCTCGCCTCCTCCAGCAAACGTGCGGCGAGGCCGCGCGCCTTCGGCAGAATATCGTTGGCGTAGGCTTCGCCTTCGTTCTTCAAACGCTCTTTGTCCTGCTTGGCGCGTACCGCGTCATCAAAGCTGCCCTGCACCTGCTCGGGTGGTTGTGCGTTTTGTAGATTAACGGTCGAGACCGCGATACCAGTCGTGTAACGATCAAGGATTTTTTGCATCAGCACCTTGGCGCGCGCCGCAATCTCGCCGCGCCCCTCGTACAACACATAATCCATCTTGCTGCGACCGACAATCTCGCGCATCGCGGTCTCGGCCACTTGACGCACCGCTTCATCCGGCGCGCGGTTGTTGAACAGGTACTCCTCCGGGCTCTTCAGTGTGTATTGCACGGCGAATTGGACATCAACGATATTTTGATCCTGCGTCAACATCAAAGACTCTTCCTTGACCTTGGTTTTCTGGCTGTTGCGATGACCGACTTCAAGCGAACGTACCTGGCTGATGTTCACGACCTCAACTGTCTCCACGGGGTACGGCCAATGCCATCGCGGGCCTGGTGAGGTTGTTTGCGAATACTTGCCCAAACGTAGTTCCACGCCGCGGCTACCCTCTTCGACGATATAGAAGCCGGTAGCAAGCCACACCGCCAGCGCGAGGCTGGCCGCTAACGCGAAACCACCGCCCATCGCGGCGTTTGAAGGCCTGGGTGAACCGCCATCCCCGCCGTTACCGGAGTTGCCTGGCATCTTGCCGAACAATCCCGCAAGCTTTTGGTTAAACTTCTTGATGATCTGATCGAGGTCCGGCGGGCCGTCGTTGCCACCTCCGCCGCTGCCACCACCACCGCTGCGCTTGCCCCATTGCGGGTCATTGAGCGACATTTCACTCACGCCATTGGCGGGATCACCGAACAGACGCTGACGCCGTCGTGCGAGCGCATGCCGCACACGGTAGTACGGAAAACTCACCAGTGCGAGCGCAACAGCTACAGCTTCGATCAACAACGATCGTGGAATCGACCGCATACGATTACTCCGAGATTTAAATCAATGATAAAAAGGCGATACGACCGGCAAATCTTGCAATGCCGCTGTCGACCTGTGAGATTGGGTGTCCGCCTCGACGAAAGGTTCCACCGCTGTTGTTTCTCTCCCCGGACCGGGGTGTTCCAAGGCGCCCACCGCCACTGCGGCGATCGCCTCCGCAGCACATTCAGCCAGCGCACCCCGCAGCAGTTCAAATCCAGCGCCTGTTGCTGCACTGACTCTGACTTCGCAAATTTTACCATCCTCATCCCGCAGCACCGATGGCGGCGTCGCGTTCTCGATACGGTCGATCTTGTTGAGTACGCGGATCTGTGGAATATGCGACGCGCCGATCTCCACAAGGACGGTGTCGACGTCAGCAATCTGCTGTTCGCTGGCCGGGTTGGATGCATCAATGACGTGCAGCAACACATCTGCTTCAAGGGCTTCCGTGAGCGTCGCGTGAAAGGCGGCGACGAGGCCGTGCGGCAATTCGCGGATAAATCCAACGGTATCGGACAACGCAACGTTGTAGGACGGTGCCAAGAAAATCCGCCGGGTGGTGGTGTCTAGTGTGGCGAACAACTGGTCGGCAACGTAGGTTTCCGCACGCGTGAGGCGATTGAAGAGTGTCGATTTACCGGCGTTGGTATACCCCACGATGGAAACCGTGAAGGCACCGGCGCGACGGCGGCCGGATCGTTGTGTGGCGCGCTGTCGCTCCAGCTTGGCAAGCCGATCCTTCAGCTTCTTAATGCGATCTCCGACCAGGCGACGGTCGATTTCGAGCTGTGTTTCGCCTGGGCCGCCACGCACGCCGATACCGCCTCGTTGCCGCTCAAGGTGGGTCCAGCCTTTGACCAGACGTGTGAGCAGATGCTGCATCTGCGCGAGTTCAACCTGCAATTTGCCCTCGGCAGATCGCGCACGTTGGGCAAAAATGTCGAGGATAAGATCGGTCCGGTCCATCACGCGCACCTGATCCGCTCCCAACGCGGCTTGCAGATTGCGAATCTGGATCGGTGACAGTTGGTGATCGACTACCACCAACGTTGCCTCGGTTTCTTCAACCATTTGCCTGAGTTCTTCTACTTTGCCGCTACCGGCGAACGTCGCCGCGTCGGGCTTCTGGCGTTTCCCGGTGAGACTGCCGACCAAATCCGCACCCGCGGTGTGGATGAGTTCGCGTGCCTCGGCCAAGCGCGAGTCGAGCCGGCCGTCACCAAAATCGAGCAATAGCGCGACGGTTGCGGTACGACGCGGCGTGGTCGCGGGGAATGGCGGCTTCAAGAAATGATCAGGAATCGATTGTTGGGGGGATGAGCGTACTGTAGCCGGCCTACTGTGCAGCCAGTTGGAAGCATGCGGCTTGGGCGAGCGTCAAGGCGGGTAGCTGCCAGCGATTGGCACCGTACCCACCGCTGAATGCGCGCCCCGGAAATTTAGCTATCGCCTACCGGTGCGTCGAACGGGATCGACACGGCTCGTGCCGGAACCACCGTTGAAATCGCATGCTTATAGACCATCTGTGTCACCGTATTTTTAAGCAATACGACGTACTGGTCGAAAGATTCGATTTGACCTTGCAACTTGATACCGTTGACAAGATAAATAGATACTGGGACGTGTTCCTTGCGCAAGATATTCAGGAACGGGTCTTGTAACAGTTGCCCTTTTGCACTCATGTTCTTATTCTCCAGCTGAGGTTATGACGGAACCGCCTCGTAAAACAATGCCGCAATGCCGCTAACGAGGTAAAAAAACGATCCTGCCCGATTATGTACTCTAACTAAAATCGCTGCCTAGTTCGCCAGCACCTGATAAAGACATCCAACTACCGGCTTTTGTTCCATGCCGCGTCGGATAAGTCTATCGCGATTGCCCGACACTTTCGTTACATGGGCGTGACAGCGCCGAATGCAAGGACGGGGACTGGCTAACCGTACTTGCGCTTCATGCGCATCCGCCCGCGGCGGCGCTTGTCTTCCTGACCCTTGGTCAGCGGTGGCGGCCTCTTGTCCCGATAGGGATTCAAGGCAGACTTTAGTTCCACCCGCAACGGCGTTCCGCGCAGCTTGAAGGTTTCCATGAAGCGGCCCTCTAGATAGCGGATGTAGCTCTCGTGGACGCCGGATAAACCACTGCCGTGCACGATGACCAGCGGGGGGTTATGGCCGCCTTGGTGGGCATAACGCATTTTGGGCCGGTGCGGTCCGTTCATTGGCGGCTGGTGGGCGGCAGTGGCGGCCATCAGGGCACGCGTCAGCTTTGGTGTGGACAGCTTTGCCATGGCCGCCGCGAATGCCGCGTCGACGGAGACGAACAACGGGTTCAATCCCATGCCATCCTTGGCCGAGATGGTGTGCATATGGGCAAAATTCAAAAAATGCAGCTTGCGGTCGTAATCGGCTTTAACACGTTCGCGCGTGTAGTCGTCGAGGTTGTCCCATTTATTGATACCAACGACCAGCGCACGACCAGACTCCAGAATGAAGCCGGCGATGTGCGCATCTTGCTCCGACACCTCTTGCCGTGCATCGAGCACTAAAACAACCACATGGCAGTCGGCAATTGCTTGCAAGGTCTTGATTACAGAGAATTTTTCGACCGCCTCGAAGACTTTACCGCGTCGTCGGATGCCCGCCGTATCAATCAGCGTGTAGTCCTTGCCGTTGCGGTTTAGCGGGATAAAGATCGAGTCGCGTGTCGTGCCAGGCTCGTCGAAGGCAATCACGCGCTCTTCACCAAGCAACTTGTTCACCAGCGTGGACTTGCCGACGTTTGGGCGGCCGATGATGGCAATCTTCGGGTGTTTTGGGTCTACCTCCTCTTCGGACTCGGGGAAGTGGACGAGCATGTCCTCAATCAACTGACGCACACCCTCGCCGTGCGCGGCAGAGATCGCGACCGGCGCGCCGAGTCCGAGCTCGTGGAACTCAGCGACGACGATCTGTTCGTCCATACCCTCGGCTTTGTTCACCGCAACCATCACCGGCACACGCTTGCCACCGTCCACACCGTCATTTCGCATGGTCTGCCGCAGTTTCTCGGCGATGATCTTGTCTTGCGGGGTCAGGCCCTGGCGCCCGTCAACAACGAACAACAGCGCGTCCGCTTCGGCAACCGCTTGCAGGGTTTGCTTGGCCATCTCATGCAAGATGCCGTCGGTGACTTTGGGCTCAAAGCCACCCGTATCGACGACCAGGAACGGCTTGGAAGCACCGCGCCCGTGGCCGTAGTGGCGATCGCGGGTCAAGCCGGGCAAATCGGCGACCAGCGCATCTCTCGACTTGGTCAGTCGATTGAACAACATGGATTTGCCGACGTTGGGCCGGCCGACAATGACAATGGTGGGTTTCATAATGGGATATCACTGCGCGGGCCTCGTAGGCGCGGCACCTGTCAACAACGTCAACGAGTCGCGCGGCACGAGCACCCGCTGGGGCGCCTGTAGGTGCAGATTTTCTGGCGACGGCAAGAACACGGCGCCGTCGGGACCGTCAAAAACTAGCGCGGTTGTCGCGACCCAATGCGGGCGACGCCAACCGCCGGGTTCGGTTAGCGTACCGCGATCGCGTAAACGCCACCTTTTTCGGTCTGTGCAATGGCGCGATCGCCGTTGACGATCAACGACACAACGCGGCCGCCATCGGTGCTCACGCGCCCATTCAGTTCACCCGTATCGGCAGCAAGAGCATGTACCATGCCCAGGCGATCACCCACCAGAATCCTGCCCTTCACAATAATCGGCGTACCGAGGTCACGTTTGACGAGCTTGTCCTGTTTCCAGACGGTGGTGCCTGACGTCTTATCCAGCGCGGTAACGTTACCGTCGGTGTCCGACACGTAAAGATTTTTTGCATCCACCGCGACGCCATCGGAGCTGGAAATATCGCGCGTCCACAGGGCGTTACCGTTCAACGTCTCCACACAACCAGTCCGCCCCTGATAGACCGCCGCACAGACGCGCGTGTCGTCGATTACCGGCACACCGGCCACGTCGGCCACGCGCTCGAGTTCTGTCGAGCCACGCGGCAATGAGATGGTCGCTTCCCAAACCGGGCGACCACTTTCCAATTCGACCGCCACAACTTTTCCGGCCGGGTAGCCGGCGTAGATCACACCGCGGCTGATTGCGACACCGGCATTGGTGCGCAACGTGAGCGCCGGCGCGGCACGGGTGTACACCCACTTGCGTTTGCCATCGGCACGGTTGAGTGCAAACATCCGGCCATCGGCTGTCCGCACAATCACGCTCGATTGCGCCACTGTCGGAGACGCCAGAATTTCACCGTCGAGCGGCGTTCTCCAGAGTGCGCGCCCGGCCGCATCGAATGCGAGGACGTGACCGGTCGCATCGGCTACCACCAGAAAATTGTCCGCCGCGCCAACACCGGCAGTGAGCTTCGCCTTGGCGTCGATTCTCGACACGCTCCTGCCGCCCTGTTCGTCGATCGCGTTGATCGTGCCGTCATTGGCCGCGGTGAACACCACCTTGTCTGCAACCGACGGCGTGAACAGAAATGCCTTCGGTTTGCCGGCATTCGCCGCCCATTGCTGCGAAATCGTTGAGCTACGGATCTCTGCCAAGGGGGCGAGGCGTTTGTCGCCGCCCAACCAGTTCGTTGGAGGCCAGAGGCTGGGCGTTCCAGCACAGCCCGCCAACAACAACAGCGCAGCACCGGCGGCCACTGCATTTTGTAGTCGGCGAATCACGTTGCCGCCTTGATTGGTCATGCTCACTTTTTGGCTCCGCTCGCTTCGGGTTTGGCGTCGGCCTGCTTCTCGCCACTTTTCTCGCCACTCTTCTCGCCACTCCTGTCAGCTTTGGCGTCAGCCTTTTTTTCCGCCGGCTTTTCGCTCGCGCCGCCAAACGCATCCAGCTTCGCCTGAGAAATTGGCTTCAACGGGCTGCGTGGATCGGCTTTGTCGACGGCAACTTCGTAAGCTGCACGCGCTTCATCACGGCGCCCCTGTGCGGCAAACACGTCGCCCCTCAGGTCGGCTGCCAGCGACACAAAACCCTCGCCTTTGACGCCGTCCAGCATCTTCAACGCATCATCGTATTTCTTCTCGTCCAGCAACACGGCGGCCAGCCGCGCGCGCGCGATCGGCTGATGCGAGGAAACACCCTTGTCGACCACCCATTGCAAGTGCTTCTTCGCCTCACCGAGATCTTTGCCGTCAAACGCCGCCTTGGCGGCCATCAGTTGCGCGTCGGTCGCGTAGAAAGTTGACGGATATTTGTCAGCCAGCGCGGTGGCCGCGGCCGACAACTTCTTCCAATCCTTGCTCACGGCGGTTTCTTGCGCGACTTTCTGCACGCTGACAAAGAGCGTTTCAGCCTCGACCACCTGCTGCTTCTGGTAGTAGCGCCAGCCCTGCGCACCGGCGATTCCCAGCAGGAACACGATCAATGCCGCAAACACGAGATTGCCCCATTGCGACCACCAGTCTTTCAGTGAATCGATTCGTTGCTGCTCTTCTGCATCATATACGGACATTTCGTTACTACCTTCGTTGGTTACTGTTCAATATTCTATGCGGCGTCATTGACGCCCGGCGCTCAACGCCATCGCGATGTGGGCGGCCGTATCAGCCATCGACAGCAATACCTGCCCGCCGCCCTGCAAGTCTTTGACGGTCAACTTCTGCTGCGCAATTTCGTCAGAACCCAAGATGATAGCAAAGCGCGCCCCGCTACCATCCGCCTTCTTCATCTGCGACTTAAAACTCGCCACCCCGATATCGCCGCCACCATGTACGGCGACGCGTAATCCGGCATCGCGCAACGCTTCGGCGGCTTGCCACGCGTGGTCGCGCTCTGCGGCGCCATAAACAACATAAACATCGAGGCCCGACGAAACTGCGTTCCCCGCGGTTTGTTCGAGCAGCATCATGACGCGCTCAACCCCCATACCGAAGCCGCAGGCAGGCGCTGGCTTGCCGCCGAGTTGTTCGATGAGACCGTCGTAGCGACCGCCACCGGCGATGGTCAGTTCCCATTCCTCAGTCTTGGCGATCCACTCAAATACCGTGCGGTTGTAGTAGTCGAAGCCGCGAACGAGGCGCGGATCGACCGTGTATTCAATGTTGCCCGCGTCAAGCAGCGCGCGCACGCCGGCAAAGTGGGCCCGCTCGGCGTCGCCAAGATAATTGACCAGCTGCGGAGCGGCATTGACCAGATCAAGCATCGCCGGATTCTTGGTATCCAGCGTACGCAACGGGTTGGTGTAGAGGCGGCGGGTCGCGTCGGCATCGAGCTTGTCGAGGTTGGCTTCAAAGTACTGCACCAGCGCCTCGCGATGTGTGGCACGGGCAGGGGCGTCGCCGATCGAATTGATGGCCAGGCGCACGTTCTTGAATCCGAGCCGATCCCATAAACGCTTCAGGAGAACAATCTGCTCGGCGTCAACGTCCGGGCCGGCAAAACCGAGCGCCTCGACGTCGAACTGGTGAAACTGGCGGTAGCGGCCCTTCTGCGGGCGCTCGTGGCGGAACATCGGGCCCCACGTCCACACGCGCTTCGGGCCCTCATATAGCAAGTTGTGTTCGATCGCCGCGCGCACCAAGCCGGCGGTGGCCTCGGGGCGCAATGTCAATTTATCGCCGTTCATGCTGTCGTCGAAGGAGTACATCTCCTTCTCGACGATGTCCGTCACTTCACCGATGGAGCGAACAAACAACGCGGTTGGCTCAACGATTGGCGTGCGCATGAGTCGATAGCCGTACTGCTCAAATGTTTCGCGTACGGCGTCTTCCAGAAACTGCCAGCGCGGCGAGTCCTGAGGCAGCAAATCGTTCATGCCACGAATGGCTTGGAGGGTCTTCATTGAAATTGGAGCGAATAAAAATCCGAAGGGTGATGCGCGACGGCGGTCGTCAACAGCGAACCAAACTACACCCAGCCGCCAGCTGGGCAACGTCGAAAGAGGCAAAAGCTGTCGCCGGTAGGTGACAACAGCGCGGTACATGCGACATGGATTTCTCGCGCTGCAAGTGCCTCATTTGTGCTGCCGGCTTCTGCTTCGAAAACACGGCGACTCTGCAAACCGGTGATTTTACAGGGCTTTTACCATTTCTTCGCGTCCGCTACAGGCGCGGCGGCGCACTGCGCTGCGCTTTTCGCCATTCGTTACACACCGCGCGTCAGCCAGACCACAGCCGTAATCGTTTAGCAACTAAATCGTTCTACAATCGCTCAAGCTTGTTTGCGGCCGCCAGCTACCGCATCCCACGTGCACCATAGCCTGCGCCCAACACGGTGACGTGGGTAATCAGAAAGGTCTCGACCAGACATGAACAACCATTCGTTTACCGACTCGCGAAGCCCGTTTTCACGCTCTTTCCGGCAGTCGATGATTGCCGCTCTGTTACTCGCGTTCTCGGTCTCGGCGAGCGCTGCCAGCACGGACGCACCGCGCAGGGTGTTGGGTGAGCCGGTAAAGGCCGGCACGCTGAAGACGAAAATCGCGTCCCAAGATTCATTTGTCGGCAACTTTGAGGCAAACGCTCCAACCGTCACTTTCTTCGTGATGGACCCCGACCGCGTCGAACAGGCGAAGGTCGCGAATGTGTCCAAGTTCCGCAAGGCCACACAGATCGGCATTACCCAAATGACCCGCGAAGAAGCGTTTGACGCGCCTGGTGTTGCGCTCAATTGGACGTCGTCAGCCTCTGGCACGTTGGTTGCACATTTCAAAGCCAGAACACCCGGCGCGCTTGCCACGCGCGTGGGGCTGGTTACCCGCGGTTTACCCACCGGGTCTGAATTGCGCTTTGCCGGTTCCGATGCACCGTTTAGCGTCGTCCACGTCGCGACACCGAACGAATTTGCCAGCCTGCTTGATGACGCAGGGCGCTACTGGACGCCGATGACCGACGGCGACACACAACTGATCGAGGTGCACCTGCCGCCGGGCGAGTCCACGCGCGGAATCGGTGTGTCGATTGAAGCCATCTCGCATATGTTCGCCTCGGTCAACAATGGCTTCAAGGCGGCGACACAATTGAAGGGCCATTCAGGTGCCTGTAACGTTGATGCCATTTGCCCGACGCAGTCCGCTGGCTATGTGAATGCGAAGAACGCCGTTGCGCATATGGTGTTCCAAGCGGGCTGCGGCACCGGTGGCGCACTTTCATCGTGTATTTGTACGGGCACCTTGATTATCGACACCGTCACCACCACCCAGATACCCTACTTCTACGGCGCGAACCACTGTATCAGCACGCAAGCGCAGGCAAACACACTCACCACCTATTGGAACTACGACAACCCCGTTTGCCGCGGCGCGGATATCGCGCGCAGCCAGTCCAACGCCCTCTTCGGTGGCGCGGCCCTGCTGTACGCCAACGAGCCCACCGATGTGCTGCTGCTGCAACTCACGCCAAGCGCGGGCACCGCAGTACCCCTCACCGCCTTCTTCAGCGGCTGGGATACCTCGGCGATCGCCGGATCGACGGCCGTGACCATCATTCACCACCCTCAAGGCGACCCGAAAAAAGTCACGCTCGGGCAGACCCTCGCAAACCCGTTCACGGTGCTAACCGACATGGGCAGCTCCACCTACATCACGGCGACTTACACCAGCGGTGTCACTGAGCGCGGCAGTTCCGGAAGCGGCGTGTTCTCGATTTTCGGCGGCAACTATTTCCTGCGCGGCGGGTTGCTGGGCGGCCCATCCAGTTGTGCGACAGCAGGTGATATCACCAACCCAGACAACCGCGACTACTACTCGCGCTTCGACCTCGCCTTCCCGACGTTGAAGCAGTGGCTTGACCCGATCCCGCTCCCCCTGCCCCCGCTATCCAAGCGCGGCGGCATCGACCTCGACGGCAACAACAGGAGCGTGTTGTTGGTCACCTCCACCGCCGGCCTCACGCAAGCCGGGCGCTTGGTGAACAATGTGTTTCAGTGGTCAACGTCGACCATCCTCAATCCCGGTCAGAATTTTCGCTCTCTCGGCGCGGTCGACTTTGCGGGTACCGGTAGATCCGACCTCGCGGTACTCGAGACGAGCGCATTGAATTTCCTCGGGCAGGGCGACGCGCGGCTGTACCGCAACTTCAACATTGCCAGCGGCGGTTCGTCGCTTCGCTTGGTGAAGCCAGAATGGGACGTGCAAGTCGTGGGCGACCTCGACGGTGACGGATTTGGTGATCTG